>ERZ781399.1916-NODE-1916-length-17583-cov-4.448425_pt1 | contig 17583 bp, 17 predicted proteins | sample MGYA00511014_ERZ781399 | MGnify/ENA primary metagenome ERZ781399 (study PRJEB29847, sample SAMN06458254) | wastewater metagenome | isolation source: Wastewater bioreactor | place: South Africa: Cape Town | study: EMG produced TPA metagenomics assembly of the...
CGAGCGCCGACTGGCGCTGCACGGCGGTGATGAAGTGGTACATGAAGTGGTCGGCCGTCAGGTAGACGATGTTCCGGCCCGGCTCGGCCGCTCCGGCGGCCCAGGCAATGGCGTTGAGCAGGTGGGATTTACCCAGGCCCACGCTCGAATGAATGTAAATTGGGTTGAAGCTGACGGTGTTGTTGGCGGCCGCATGGGCCACCTGTTTGGCCACCTGCAGCGCCATCTCGTTGGCCGAGCCGACGACGAAGCTGTCGAAGGTCATCTTGGGGTCGAGCGCCGAGCCCGACAGCGCGTCGCCGCGCGGCGCCGGCGTCGAAACGGCGGCCTCTCGCACCACGCGGGGCGTTGCCGGCGCTGCCGCAACTTCGGTCTCGATCGCCTCGCTCGCCGCTTCGGCCTGATGCAGCCGAGGCCGGGCCTGGCCGTTGACGCGCACCGTGAAGTGCAGCCGGGCGAGGCCGGCGGATTCGGCGCGGAACGCTTCGAGGATCTTCTCGGCGTAGTTCGACTGCACCCAGGAGGACAGGAACCGGGTCGGCACGCTCAGATGGGCAAGGTCGTCGACGATCTCTTCCAGCTCGAGCCGGGCAAACCAGGAGTTGAACACATCCTCGCCCACCGCGGCCTTCAGGCGGGCCCGCACGCGCTGGAACAGCTCATTCGAACCGAGTGGCTGGCCGTCCTTGCCCATCATCACCGTCCCCTCTTTGCCGCCGCTCTGCCCCTTTCCGTTACCTGCATCCGATACCCAACCTGCACGATCCGCCGCCGCGTTCATCGCCATCGTGTGTGAACCCCAAATCCTGTTCTACAGCTGCCCCTTTTGGGCACAGCACCGCCAACCTATTGCCCGCTCTCACAGACAAACCTGTCCTGCCCGCGAACTTCGCCGCGGTTCAGTCTAACCAAACTTTCAATTGAGCCGAGCCGCTGATCGCGCCCGGACTACCGCAACGTCTTACGTGCTCGTAAGACCAACACTAATACTAATCAAACCAGACTACGAATGGAGTGTCCCCAAGACTGCCGGCTGCGTCCATGTCGCCTCAGCCACGATCTCAAAGTCAGCATTCCTGCCAGTCATGTCGCTCGATTACTCGGTTCTGGCGCCGGGTGTTCCTGAGCGACGAGAGGCATCTTAGAGGGGTGGAATTTTCCAATCAACGGGGGTTTTTTGCCTAGAGGGGGTTGACTCGCACCCTTTGCAAAAACCTTTCCGCGGCACTTTGTCCGGGTCGAAATCCAAGGCGCTGTGACTCAAGGGGGAATCGGGTTTTCGTGACGATTTTGCCGGCTCTGGAATTGTGGCAGCCGTGACACGAATGCGACAATTCATTCCTGACAGGCGGATGAAATTCTCATGACAGGGCCGCTCAAAGGCCCGGAAATGCAGGGGTTTCGTCCGGGGATAACTCTACATCCAGGTGTCGCAAAGCTGTCACACTGGCGCGGCCTTTCCCGGAACGGCAGCGCCTGGGCATAAAAACAGAAAAGCTCCCCGGAGGGAGCCCTTCACATTCACAAAGCTGTCGTGAAACCGTCTTGACGACGGCTCGCGCTCTTGGGCCGATCAGGCCTGCAGAGCCTTCACGCGGGAGTTGAGGCGGCTCACCTTGCGAGCGGCCACATTGGCGTGGACGATGCCCTTCTGCGACGCACGGACGATCTCCGGCTCGGCCGCCTTGAGGGCAGCGACGGCAACGGCATGGTCACCGGCAGTGATGGCTTCCTCGACCTTGCGGACGAAGGTGCGCATGCGCGAACGACGCGACTTGTTCACTTCGGTACGGGCCGCGATCTTGCGCGTGGCCTTCTTGGCGGAAGCAGTATTGGCCATCAATTCCTCTTTGGCGCTTCAACCCGCTGGCCCAGCCTAAGCCGGAACATCCAGGGGCGATGAAATGAAATCGGCGGCATCTCGGGCCGCCAAGTTGGGCGCTGTATAGTCGTGACGAGGTGGGACGTCAACTGGATTCCCGGCTGCCGGGCTAGTGCTGGCACACCGGGCAGAAGAAGGTCGAACGGCCCGACTGCACGATCCGCTTGATCACCCCACGGCAGCCCGGCGTCGGGCAGGGTTCGTTCTCGCGATCATAGACGGCAAAGCGGTGCTGGAAATAGCCCGAGTTGCCATCGGCATTGCGAAAGTCCCTGAGGGTCGAGCCGCCGGCGTCGATCGCCTCGATCAGCACGGTGCGCACGCCATCGGCCAGGTCTTCGAGGCGCTTGGATGGTTTGCCCGATTTCAGCACCAGGGTCCGCGCCTCGATGTCGGGTCGGATATGGGCGCGGTGCAGCGCCTCGCTGACATAGATATTGCCCAGGCCCGCCACCACCCGCTGGTCGAGCAGCGCCGCCTTCATCGGCGCCTTCTTGCCGGAAAAGCGTTCCGCCATCTCGGCGGCGTTGAACCCGTTCGACAGCGGTTCCGGGCCGAGGCCCTCGAGATACGGGCTGTCGGCTTCGTGCTCGTAGAGGTCGACGAAACCGAAGCGCCGCGCGTCGTTGTAGATGAGCTTCATCGACCCGTGCTCGGGGTGGGTCAGTTCCAGCACCAGGTGGTCGTGCTTGCGATCCTCGTCGGGCTCGTAATAGCGCGACGGCTCCTTGAACTTGAAATCCTCGAAACGATAGGCGCCGGTCATGCCCAGGTGGCTGAGCCAGGTCTTGCCGGTCGACAGCCGGAACAGCAGGTACTTGGCTCGCCGCCCGGTGCTCTCGATGGTCGCGCCCTCGAGCGCCTCCCTGAACCCCTCGGGAAACGGGAAGCGCAGGTCCTTGCGGTTGAGCGTCACCTTGTCGATATGCGCGCCGGTCACATAGGGCTCGAGCCCGCGGCGGACGGTTTCGACCTCTGGCAATTCGGGCATCTGGGGCTTCCTTGTAAGGGCCCCTTGATGTGGCCGACCGATCGCCTCAGCGCAAGTCCCTGCCGCCCGGCGGCGGCAGGGGTGTGGGAGGCATGTCGCGCCGGGCGGCCTGCAGCCACCGGCCGCCCGGACACCGATCAATCGTCGTTGTCGGACGAGTTGGAACTCGAATTCGACGACGAGTTCGAGCTGGAGTTCGACGAGCTGTTCGAACTCGAATTGGAGGAGCTGTTCGAGTTGGAGTTCGAAGAGCTGTTGGAATTGGAGTTCGAGGAACTGTTCGAGTTCGAATTGGACGAACTGTTGGAGTTCGAGTTGGAGCTCGACCCCGAGGGCACCCAGCGTCCGTTCTCGAGCGTCCACCAGCGACCGCGGAAGTAGCGGCGGTCGTCATCGTCGGCGACGCGCAGCCGGTCGACCAGCGGAGCCGGATCGACCAGTTGCGCTGCCGCAGGCGGCGCGGGCAGGGCGTGCGCCCCCGATGCCGCCGCCACCAATGTCGCGAGCGCCAGGCTCGAGATCACGATTGTCTTGGCCATTTGATGTCCTTCTCTTGTTACCGAGGCGTGGGGATGCCCGCCGCCTCGGAGAGCTAGGACGACAGCCAGGCCGATCTATTCCGGGCGATATTTCCGTCGGCAACGGGAATAGAGCAGGCGGTCCATGCGTCTCGCATGTCAGACCATTCACCCGAGGCAACGCCATGCGGCTCTTCACTCCGCCAACCCGGAAGATCGAGTTCCTCTGCACCCCTGAAGACGAGGGGGTGATCGCGCCTCCCGTCCCTGGAAAGGAGCACCTGCCCGACTGGTTCCGCAAGTTGCCTGCCGTCGATCGGTCGAAACACGGCACCACCGACACCGGCCTCACGGTAAAGCGCTGCATGCCGTTCATCGATGCCATGACCACCGGCTATGTCCTTCCGCTGGCCGCAACGGTCCGGCTCGAGATCCGCGACGGCGGCAGGACGGTTACCGCCGGGTGGGACTTCGACAAGACCATGGTCAGCAACCACGGGCCCCATCAGGTCGCCGGCCACCCGGCGAGCCCGACGCCGCCCTGCAAGTTCCACAATTACTGGTCGATCCGCACTCCCCGGGGCTGGAGTTGCCTGTTCGTGCCGGTGCTCAACCGGGCCAATCCCGTGTTCGAGCCGGTGGCGGGGGTCGTCGATACCGACAGCTACACCGCGCCGGTGCATTTCCCGTTCTTCGCCACGGCGCCCGACGGCCTCTACGAGCTCGAAAAGGGCACGCCCCTGGTGCAGGTGATCCCGTTCCGACGCGACACTACCGACCTTGCGCCGTCGGTCCGGGCCGAGCGACCCGCCGAGGCGCTGCAACGGCAGCGGGTCACGCGCAGCACCACGGCCTCGACCGGCTGGTACCGCAGGTTCGCCCGCGCCCAACGGTGAGGGAATCTCGCAGCGGAGGCGCGGATGCTCCCTCTGCCTCGAGGTGGGACGGAAAGGGCGCCTGGAAGATCAGCACGGGCTGCCGACCTGGATCAGTCCGTTGCCGAATACCGGGTCCCGCCCGGGCGCGCCGAGGTCGATGCTGATCTCTGACAACGCGGCCTGCAGTTCAGCCGGAGTCGCATCCGACCGCCGGCTCTTTGCGACCGCCAGCGCCGCGGTGACGAAGGGCGCGGCAAAGGAGGTGCCGGTCTGGACCCGTACGCCGCTGACCGAGGCAGCCGTGCTGATACCGACGCCGGGCGCGGCAAAATCGACATGCGCGCCTTGCCCGGCCCGCCGGTAAACCCGACCTGCTGCATCCACCGCCGTCACCGCCACGACGCTCGCATAGGCCGCCGGATAGCGCGGCCCGGCGCGTGGACCGTCGTTGCCGACAGCGGCGACGATCGGGATCCCTGCCGCGTCCGCATCCAGCACCGCGCGCTCGATCAACAGGTTCGCCGGCCCGGCGAGGCTGAGGTTGATCACCTCGACCTCGGCCGCCACCAGCGAGGCGATGGCGAGGTAGAGCCCATAGGCATCGGCCCGTTCATCGCGTCCAGCCAGCACGAAGGGATCGGCCACGTGGAGCTTTGCCGCCGGCAGCATTCCCGGCACCCGGCCATCGGGGTCGCCCACCAGCAGGGCGACCACCGCCGTGCCGTGTTTCGGACCCGACGGGGCGGCGCCCACGTCCCCCACGCGTTCGAAACGGATATCGGCGTTTCGCAGCATATCGTGCTCGAGGTTCACGCCGGTATCGACCACGCCGATCGCAGGTGCGAACAGGCATTGGCCAACCGGAGGCGCGTAACCGGCCAGTGCCCAGCTGTCGCAGATCTCGGCGACGCAATCGGCAGACGCTTGATTGCGGTAGTAGCTGTTGGGCGCGACGAGCGCTGAAGGCAGCAGTCCGGCGACGGCCTCGAGGCCCGCGTCCAGTGTTACCCCGCGAGGTAACTGCAGCAGCGCCAGCCCGCTCAGGCTGTCCTCGCGCAACAGCCGATAGCCGAGCCGCTCGAGTTCGGTGCGGGTCGTCGCATCGAGGCCGAGCACCACCAGTTCGCTGGGCGCGGCATCGGGCGGCGGCGGTGGCGCCTTCCTACGGATCCGCTGCGGCGGTTCGTCGTCATCGTCATCCCGGTCGCCGGCGCTGCTGCCATCATCGTCGTCGTCGTCGTCATCATCATCGTCCGCCTGCACGGCGATGGCGAACGCGCCCTTGCTGTCGAAGGCCGGCGACCCGAAGATCGGCATGGCGTAGAAAAGGGTTGCGACGGCAACGATCCGGATCGGCAACGGGGCCAAGGCAGCATTCCTTTCGAGGCAGGGGGCTCGCGATGTTGACGCAGCAGCGAGCATGCCATTCCCGCGGCGCACAGAAAAATCGACGATGGCGGGAATAAGCAACCAGCTGCCGCGTCAGATGCAGCAGGAAAGCCAATGACCACTGCCATCGGACCATTGCTGATCGACGCGCTGCCGCGGCTCCGCCGCTACGCCCTCTCGCTGGCGCGAGCCGCCGACGTCGCCGACGACCTGGTGCAGGCGGCTTGTGAGCGCGCCCTCGCCACCGCCGCGACGCTCGACGATCGGCAACGCTTCGACGCCTGGATGTTCCGGATCGTCCGCAACCTCTGGTACGACCGGCTGAGACGGCTCAGAACGCGTGGCGAAGAGTTCGATGTCACGGTCCGCGACGACCTCGTCGCCATCGAGGGCGAGAAGCTGCCGGAGCGTCGGCTGCTGCTCGGCCAGGCCGCCGCGGCGATCGACCGACTGCCGGACGACCAGCGCGAACTGCTGCTGCTGGTCTGTGTCGAGGAGCTGAGCTACCGCGACGCCGCCGAAGTGCTGCAGTTGCCGATCGGCACGGTGATGAGCCGGCTGGCGCGCGCCCGCCGGCGCGTCGCCGAGGATCTCGGCGTCGAGTCCGGGCGAGTGCTGTGAGGAAGACATGACGCAGAGTTTCGACGACACCGAACTGATGGCCTTCGCCGACGGCGTGCTCGATGAGCCGCGGTTCTCCGAGGTTGCCGCGGCGATCGAGGCCGACCCGCGACTGGCGGAGCGGCTGGAACTGATCGTCGCCGGCGGCAAGGCAGCGGGCGCGGTTTTCGCTCCTCTGGCCGGGCTGCCCCTCCCCGGCGAACTCACCGCCCGGGTCAAGGCTGCGATCGCCGCGCACGAGGGCCGCGTCGTGCCGTTCCGCCGCCGCGCGGCCGCCTGGCTGCCGGTGGCCGCCGCCGCTGCCGTCGCCGCGATCGCTGTCGGGCCGATCGCCTATTTCGCCGGTGGTGGGCGCGAGGCGCCGCTGGTCGCCATCGGTGCGCCGCTGGCGCCGGCGCTCACCGCCGAGCTCGGCCGCCTGCCGTCTGGCGCCGAGACGCGGCTCGGCAGCGCTGTGCTGAGGACGATCGCCACCTTCACCGATGCCAGCGCCACGCTCTGCCGGGAATTCGAGGTCGACGGTCCGCTCACGACGGTCGCTGTCGCCTGCCGGAACGGCGCCGAATGGCGTGTCGCGATCGCCATCGACGCGCCACCGGCCAATGACGGCTACGCACCTGCCTCATCGCTCGCCGCGCTCGACGCGTTTCTGGGCAGCATCGATGCGGGCCCGCCGCTGCCGCCGGAGGCGGAGGCCGAAGCACTGGCCCGGCCCTGACATCGACTGCAGACCCTTGCAACCATGCGCCCGTTTCCCGCATGGCAAGCCTCCGCCCCTTCCGCTATAACGCCGGCAATCCGGAGACAGAGCATGGGCGAGACCACGCATTTCGGCGAACGGACGGTCGCCCTTGACGACAAGCAGGGCCTCGTCAACGACGTGTTCCACCGCGTCGCCGACCGCTACGACCTGATGAACGACCTGATGAGCGGTGGCGTGCACCGTGTCTGGAAGGATGCCATGGTGGCGAGATTGGCACCGCCCAAACAGGGCGGAATGCCATACCGCGTGCTCGATATGGCGGGCGGCACCGGCGACATTGCCGAGCGCATCGTCAATGCCTCGGTCGGCTATGCCGAAGTCACCGTCTCCGACATCAATACCGACATGCTGCGGGTCGGTGCGGAGCGCTCGCAGAAATGGCGCTTCCCCAGCCAGGTGAAGTTCGTTGAGGCCAATGCCGAGGAGCTGCCGTTCGAGGACGAGAGCTTCGACGCCTACACCATCGCCTTCGGCATCCGGAACGTGCCGCGTATCCCGCTGGCGCTCAAGGAAGCCCATCGCGTGCTGAAGCGCGGCGGGCGCTTCCTTTGCCTCGAATTCAGCCAGGTCGATACTCCGGTGCTGTCGGAGGTCTACAAGGCCTTCTCCGACCGGGTGATTCCGCCGATCGGCCGCGCCGTCACCGGCGATGCGCAGCCCTACCAGTATCTGGTGGAATCGATCCGCAAATTCCCGACCCCGGAGCACTTTTCGAAGCTGATCGCCGACGCCGGGTTCAAGCGCGTCACCCACACGCCGTTCACCGGCAATATCGCGGCGCTGCACGCGGCCTGGAAGCTCTGACGCCATGGGGCTCGCCGCCTATCTTCGCCTGGCCCGGGCCGGCTTCGTGTTGGCGCGCGAAGGCGCCTTGTCGATTGCCGATAATGCAGCCCTGCCGCCGGTCATGCGCGCCGGCGTCCGTTTCGGCCGGCTGTTCGAGCGGGGCGAGGTCCGGCGCTCGGGCCGCGTCGAGCGGCTGACCCGGGCGCTCAATCGGCTCGGCCCCACCTATGTGAAGCTCGGCCAGACCTTGGCGACCCGCCCCGACATCGTCGGCGAGGAGGTCGCGGCCGACCTCGCCGTGCTGCAGGACAAGATGGACCCGTTCGACGACAAGCTCGTCCCGGGCCTGCTCGCCGAAGCGCTGGGGGCGCGGGCCGAGGAGTTCACCGAGTTTTCGGCGCCGGTTGCCGCAGCCTCCATTGCCCAGGTGCACAAGGCGACGCTCACCGACGAGACCGGCCGCCGCACCGTGGCGGTCAAGATCCTGCGGCCCGGCATTCGTGAACGCTTCCGCGCCGATATCGAGAGCCAGTATGCCGGCGCCAGGCTCGCCGAGGCCCTGGTGCCCAAGCTGAAGCGGCTTCGCCCCGTCGACGTGGTGGCGACGCTCGACCGCTCGGCCCGCATCGAACTCGACCTCCGCCTCGAGGCCGCGGCGATCTCGGAGTTCTACGAGAACATCAAGGACGATACCGGCTTCGTCATCCCCAAGGTGATGTGGGATTTCACTTCCGATACCGTCCTCACCACCACCTGGGTCGACGGCATTCCCATTCGCGACAACGCCGCGCTCGATGCCGCCGGGGTCGATCGCAAGGCCCTGGCGAGGAACCTGCTGCAGGCCTTTCTGCGCCATACGGTCCGCGATGGCTTCTTCCATGCGGACCTGCATCCGGGGAACCTGTTCGCCGATCCGAAAACGCAGGACATCGTCGCCGTCGATTTCGGCATCATGGGCCGCATCACCCGACGCGAGCGGCGTTTCCTCGCCGACATCCTCTATGGCTTCATCACCCGCAATTACCGCCTGATCGCCGAGCGGCATTTCGAGATCGGCTATGTGCCGCGCACCCAGTCGATCGACGAATTCGCACTGGCGCTGCGCGCCATCGGCGAGCCGCAGCATGGCCGCCGCGTCTCCGACATCTCGATGGCCAAGGTGCTGGGCCAGCTCTTCGCCACCACCGAGCTGTTCGAGATGCAGACCCGGCCGGAGCTGATCCTGCTGCAGAAATCCATGGTGCTGGTCGAAGGCGTGGCGCGGGCGCTCGATCCCGAACTCGATATCTGGACCATCTCGGAGCCGATCGTCGGCGACTGGGTGCGCCGCTCCGCCGGTCCGCTCGGCCGGCTCGAGGAACTGAAGGAGCACTTCGATACCGTGGTGGCGACGCTGGGCCGTCTGCCCGCCATCGTGGAGAAGGCCGAGACCGCGCTCGACGACTATGAACGCGACAAGCACTCGCCCGATCGCCGCTTCAACCGCTTCATGCTGATATCGGCATTCTGGCTCGCGGCGGCGGTGCTGCTGGTCGGTTTGTGGCGCCTTCTCGGGCTGTGATTCGCCCTCGTCTTCCGGGACGCGGGGAGCACTCGGCGCAGGGTGGCCGGCCGGTGAACGACGGTTCATCAAGCGTTCATCACTGGGGCAATACCGAGGCGGGATGAGCTTGCGGCGCTTGGGACCGGCTCCTACAACGGGGGCAATGCGGCGGGCGATGTTGAGGAGAATTCCATGACCCTGAAGACTGTTTCCCGGCTCGCCGGCATCCTGCTGCTGAGCGCCGGGCTGGCCGGCTGTATGGACGTCACGGCCGAGATCGACGTGCTGAGCGAGACCACCGGCAAGACCACCACCGTGATGACGGTGGGTTCCGAGTTCTACCCGATGATCAAGCAGATGGCCGAGGCCGGTGGCGACAACGCCGGCGGCTCCGAAGCCTTCTGCAAGGAAGAAGGCGACGTGCTGACCGAGAATGCGGACGGCAGCGGCACCTGTACCTCGATCAAGGAAGGCGACCTGACGACGCTGACCGCCGACAGCGACGGTCCGAATTCCGACACCAGCATCACCGTGGTGAGCCCGGGCGTGGTGCGCGTGGCCTTCAAGACCAACGAGATGACCAGCCAGATCAACGAAGGCGCCGGCGGCGCCGAGGATGCCCAGGCCAAGGCGATGATGAAGACCTATTTCGAGGGTCACACCGCCACCATCCGGATCAAGGGCAAGCGCATCACCGAGACCAACATGACCAAAGTCGGCGACAACACCGCCGAAATGGTGCTCAACTTCACCGAACTGCTCGACGGCACGGCCAACCTGCCCGAAGAGCTGTTCGCGATCGTCGATACCCGCTGACCATGACGGATCGGGTCAAAGTCGATTTCATCTGGCTCGATCACGGCCGGGGCCTCGAGGCTCCGCGGCAACAGAGCACGGGCGCGGCAGGGGTGGATCTCCTCGCCGCGCTCGGCCCGTCCGAGACCATGGTGATCGCGCCCGGCAAGCGGGCGCTGGTGCCATCAGGCCTGGCGATCGCGCTCCCCGGCGGCTACGAGGCGCAGGTGCGGCCCCGTTCCGGGCTCGCTGCCAAGCATGGCGTCACCGTGCTCAACTCACCCGGTACGATCGACGCCGACTATCGCGGTGAGATCAAGGTCATCCTGATCAATCACGGCGACGCCCCATTCACCATCCAGCGTGGCGACCGTATCGCCCAGATGGTGGTGGCACCGGTTACGGGCATAGACTTCGAACTGAAGGAGAGCCTCGATGCGACTGAGCGTGGCGCGGGCGGTTTCGGCTCGACTGGCCGCTAGCTTCGGCTTTCTGGCCCTGGCGTCCGCCCCGGTCTTTGCCGGGGACGCGGCCAATTTCGCGGCCCTCGGGTTCTCGGCCGATGGCCGCTATTTCGGCTATGAGGAGTTCGGCGTCCAGGACGGCTCCGGCTTTCCCTACTCCAACATTTTCATCCTCGATGTCGCCGAGGACAAATGGGTCGGCGGCTCGCCGTTCCGGCTGACGCTCGAACAGGAGAGCCCGACATTGGCCGGCGTCCGCGCGGCGGCGATGGCCAAGGCCGCCAAGGCGCTTGCCGATCTCGCCATCAGCGAGCCGGCGGTGATCGAGGCGCTGAACGGCGATGGCGAGGTCGGCCATGACGGCGCCAGCATCAGCTTCGGTGCCCGCGGCTTCGGTATGGACGAGCCCCCCAATCCGGTGACGCTGAAGCTCGAGAGTTTCGAGTCGACCTCGACCGTGCCCTGTGTCGACAGTTTCGGCTTCCCCCCGCCGGTGGGTTTCGCGCTGACGCTCGAGGCGGACGGCAAGAGCACCGAACTGCATCGCGACCAGAGCGTTCCCGCCTCGCGCAACTGTACCGTCGCCTATCGGCCCTACGGCATTGTCGCACCGGTCAACTGGTCGTGGAACGAGCGCACGCCGGTCGCCATCATCTCGGTATTTTCCCAGGGGTTCGAAGGTCCCGATCGCCGTTTCATCGCCGTGCCGGTTCCGGGGGTGAAGTGACAGCAACGCTCAGCCCCGACGAGATCAAGCGCTACGCCCGCCACATCGTGCTGCGTGGCGTCGGCGGCGATGGTCAGCAGAAGCTGAAAGCGGCGCGTGTGCTGGTGATCGGCGCCGGCGGGCTCGGCAGCCCGCTGATCGCCTATCTTGCTGCCGCCGGCGTCGGAACGCTCGGCGTCGTCGACCACGACACGGTGTCGCTGTCTAATCTGCAGCGCCAGATGATCCACCAGGCCAACGGCATCGGCACCGCCAAGGCCGAGAGCGCCGGCGCGTTCGTCGCCGGGCTCAACGCGCATGTCGAGTATATCCCGCATATCGAGCGGATCACCGCCGGGAACGCCGGCCGACTGCTGGCCGGCTATCACATGGTGATCGACGGCACCGACAATTTCGGCACCCGCAAGATCGTCGCCGAGGCGGCCGAGGCCGCCGAAATCCCGTTGGTTTCGGGGGCGGTGTCGATGTTTGACGGCCAGGTCACGGTGTTCATGCCGGGCAACCGGCAGTTCCGCGATCTCTACCCCGATACTCCCGATGAAGCCGACCTGCCGTCCTGCGAAGTGGTCGGCGTCATCGGTGCCGTCACCGGGGTCATCGGCACGCTGATGGCGATGGAGGCGATCAAGCTGATCACCGGCGTCGGCGAACCCCTGGTCGGGCGACTGCTGCTCTATGATGGCCGCGCCGCCCGCTTCACCGAGCTCACCTACTAGGTTTCCGGCAGGCCCGAGGCGGGGATCGCTGTCCCGCCGCCGGGCCTCGCCGTGCCGCTCAGCGTCCGCCCTCGATCTTCCGATGCCGCTGGTTCACGCCGCCCTTGCCATAGGGGTAGTCTGCCACCTCGGGCGCGCTGGCATCGGTCAGCTGTTGGGTATGTTCGACGTCGAGCCTGAGATCGGCCGCGGAGAGGTTATCGGCCAGCTGCTCGCGGGTGCGGGCGCCCAGGATCACCGAAGTGACGGCCGGGCGGTCGGCCAGCCAGGCCAGCGCCACCTGCGCCATCGACACACCGAGCGCCTTCGCCACCGCTTCGACCGTCGCGATGATCCGCCAGGTCCGCTCCTGCTCGTTACGCGGGCCATACGATTCCTGCCCGCGATTGGGGTTCTCGCCCAGCCGCGTGGCGCCCGACGGCAACTGGTCGCGCTTGTACTTGCCGGTGAGCCAGCCGCCGCCGAGCGGCGACCAGGGCAGCAGCCCGATATCGGCGTCGAGCGCCGCCGGGACGATCTCGTGCTCGATATCGCGGACCAAGAGGTTGTAGTGCGGCTGCAGCGTGATCGGCGGCGCGAGGCCACCCGCCTTGGCGACCCACGACGCCTTGGTCAGCTGCCAGCCGATGAAGTTGGAGAAACCGTAATAGCCGATCTTGCCGTTGCGGATCGCGTCGTCGAGGAACCGGAGCGTCTCCTCCAGCGGCGTCAGCGCGTCGAAGGCGTGCATCTGGTAGAGGTCGATATGCTCGACCCCAAGCCGGCTCAGCGAGGCATCGAGCGCCTGGTTGAGATGGCGGCGCGACAGCCCAAGGTCGTTCGGCCCGTTGCCCATCGGAAAGCGCGCCTTGGTGGTGACCAGCACCTGTCTGGCCGCCTCCGGCCGCGCCTTCAGCCAGCGCCCGACGATCGCTTCGGAGGTGCCGGCCGAATAGACGTCGGCGGTATCGAGGAAATTGCCGCCCGCCGCCACATAGTCGTCCATCAGCTGGAACGACGTCGCCTCGTCCGCCTCGGCCCCGAACGTCATGGTGCCCAGCGTCTGCGATGAGACGATGGCGCCGCTATTGCCGAGCTTACGATACTGCATGATTTCCCTCGATCGATTGAATCGCTTCAAGGGCGTTCATAAGCGCTGCGGCTGTCATGGTCGAGTCGAACTATCGGGTCGCAGCAAACTGCTGCATCGCGGCTGTGGCCGCCCCCACCCAGCGACGCTAGCTCGCTTTGCTCACAAGCTTTGCTGCCCTCCCCACAAGGGGGAGGGAGAGCAAGAACCGCAATCACAGTATGCGTCTCCCTCCCCCTTGTGGGGAGGGATCAAGGGTGGGGGTGGCCACACGCGCCGGTTGTCGGCACGCTACCCCTCGATCTCCTCGCGCAGCGCTTCGAGCTCCAGCCACTCATCCTCTGCCTTGCTCAGCGCCGCTTGGGCCTTTTCCAGCGCCTTGCCGGTATCCGTGAACTTCTGCGGGTCACGGGCATAAAGGCTGCCGTCGGCCAGCACCGCGTTGAGCTTGGCAATCTCGGCTTCGAGCTTGGCGATCTCCTTGGGCAGGGTCTCGAGCGCATGCTTCTGCTTGAAGCTCAGCTTCTGCTTGGCAGGGTGCGAGCTGGTCTGCGGCAGGGCGGCCTGCCGTCCACCCTTGGCTTTCGGCGCGCTGGCCGGCGCCGTGACGCCGTAGCCGCGCTGGCTCACCATGTCGGAATAGCCGCCCGGATATTCGGTCCATTGCCCGCCGCCATCCGACACTACCACCGAGGTGGCGACGCGGTCGAGGAAGTCGCGGTCGTGGCTGACGACGATCACCGTGCCGGGATAGTCGGCCAGCATTTCCTGTAAGAGGTCGAGCGTTTCGAGGTCGAGGTCGTTGGTCGGCTCGTCCAGCACCAGGACGTTCGAGGGCAGCGACAGGACGCGCGCCAGCACCAGCCGGCCGCGCTCGCCGCCCGACAGCTTGCTCACCGCCGTGCCGGCCTGTTCGGGGCCGAACAGGAAGTCCTTGAGGTACCCCATGAAGTGCTTGGGTTGGCCGTTGATGACGAGGGTGTCCGAGCCGCCGCCGGTGACTGCTTCCTTGAGCGTCATGTCGGCGCTGAGCGTGGCGCGACGCTGATCGAGGCTCGCGAGTTCGAGATTGGCGCCGAGCCGCACCGTGCCGCTGTCGGGCGGCAGCTCGCCGGTGAGGAGCTTGATCAGCGTGGTCTTGCCCGCGCCATTGGCGCCGATGATGCCGAGCCGGTCGCCGCGGATCACCCGGGTGGTGAAATCCTTGACGATGACGCGCTCGCCATAGGCCTTGGAGATGTCCTTGGCCTCCATCACCATCTTGCCTGAGGTCTCGCCCTCGGCCACCGAGATCTTGACGTCACCCACGTTGCGCTTGAGGTCGCGACGCTCCTGGCGCAGCGCGAACAGCCCGTCGAGCCGGCGTACGTTGCGCTTGCGGCGGGCGGTGACGCCGTAGGTCAGCCAGTGTTCCTCTCGCACGATCTGCCGGTCGAGCTTGTGCCGGGCGGTTTCCTCTTCCTCCAGCACCTGGTCGCGCCATTCCTCGAAGCCGCCGAAGCCCTTGTCGAGGCGGCGGGTGACGCCGCGGTCGAGCCAGACGGTCGACCGGGTGAGGTCGGCGAGAAAGCGCCGGTCGTGGCTGATGATCACCAGCGCCGAGCGGATGCTGGAAAGCTCGTTCTCCAGCCACTCGATGGCGGGGAGGTCGAGATGGTTGGTCGGCTCGTCGAGCAGGATGATATCGGGCTCGGGCGCCAGCACCCGCGCCAGCGCGGCCCGGCGAGCCTCGCCGCCGGAGAGCCGCTGCGGCTCCTCGGCGCCGGTGAGGCCCAGGGCGTTGAGCAGGTAGGTGGCGCGATAGTGGTCGTCACCCGCCTGCATGCCGGCTTCGACATAGGCGAGAACATTGGGATAGGCCGAGAGGTCGGGTTCCTGCGGCAGATAGCGGATGGTGGCGCCCGGCTGCAGGAAGCGCCGGCCGCCATCGGGCTCGATCTCGCCGGCGGCGATCTTCAGAAGCGTCGATTTGCCCGAACCGTTGCGGCCGACCAGTGCCACCTTCTCGCCCGGCAGCAGCGACAGTTCGGCCCCTTCGAGCAACTCGCTGGAGCCCAGGCGCAGGCGGATTTGCTGCAGGAACAATATGGGCGCGGCGGCCATCGGCTAGTCCAGTTCGAGAGGTTCGGGGGCATAGAGCATGGGGGCGCCGCGAGATCAACGCGGGGCGCCGGAGCGCCTTCAGGAAAAGCTGCAGACTCTTCCGGTTCGAAAGCGCGACAAATCAGGACTCATGCCGCCGCAGATGCATGAACCGGGGCTGAAACCGTGAGTCACAAGCCGTTCAACTGCGGCTTGGCAAAAGCGCCGGGCCTCGGGCTACGGGGCACGCCGGGCAGGTGGCCGAGGGCCCGTTTGGGTTCGAGCTCTTCGCTGCTTGCCGGCACTCCCAGAGAGAGACTGGGTTCCGCCTCACGACCAACGCCCTTCGGGTCGGGCGCGTGTGGCGAAAGGGCGGATGCCGGACGGTTGGAGTCGGTCCGGCATCCGCCGCTTTGCTGAGTTCGGCTCAGTGCGCCGCTTCGCGGATCAGCACCGGTTCCATGTCTTCGAACTTGAGGCCGAGCCGCTCGCGCAACGACCGGCGCTTACTGGCGAGGTCCGCAATAGTATAGCTCTCGAGCACGTTGAAGAACGCCCCCAGCGCCTCCCGCAGCGCCGCGTTGACGTCGCAGCTTTCGGCCAGCGGGCAGGTCACGTCGCCATCCTCGAAGCACTCGGCCATCGAGAAGCTCTCTTCGGTGAGGCGGACGGTGTCGAGGAGCGTGATTTCATCGGCCGGCCGGCCGAGCTTGATGCCGCCGCGGCGGCCGCGCACCGTCTCGATCAGGCCGTTCTCGACCAGGGGCTTGATCAGCTTGAACAGGAACAGTTCCGAAATCGCGTGCGCCTTGGCGATATCGGCGACCCGGCTGAGGCCGGGCTCGTTCACCGCACAATAGATCAGCGTGCGGATGGCATAGTTGGACTGGCGAGTCAGTCTCATCGAATCTCCGATTCGGCGCGTCGCGCCGACTTCTTGCTGCTTCCCCACGCAAAGCCCGGATTTTCCGGGGGATCCCTGCGGCTGGATGGGGTCTGGAACCGTCCACACTTTATAACGGTTCTAAACTTAGTCAAGAAAACATGACGCCAGAGTTCAGGATTGTGCGGCAGCTCTGGATATGCGGACGGGAGATCGGCCCGCCCGCACAAGCTGGTCACTTGTCGAGATAGGGGCGGTGCAGCGCCAGGTCGGGCTCACCGAGCCGGTCCTGCGCGGTAAAGCTCTGGTGCCAGTACGGGTAGGGCCGGTTCGGCTGGCTGACCGCGTCGAGCTTCTGCAGCTCCTCGGTGGTGAGAGTCAGTTCCGCGGCTTTGAGGTTGTCTTCGAACTGTCCGATATTGCGGCCGCCGACGATCACCGAAGCGACGATCGGCTTCGACAGCAACCAGGCAAGCGACACCTGCGCGCCGGAAACGCCACGCGCGCCCGCCACGTCGTTGACCACGTCGACGATCTTCCACAGATGCTCGGGATCGTAGATCGGCGGCTCCTTGAAGCCGCGCACCTGCCGGCCGTCGCTCGGCTTGGAATCGCGGGTGTACTTGCCCGAGAGCCACCCGCCGGCGAGCGGCGACCACACCAGCACCGAGACACCCTGGTCGAGGCCGGCCGGGATCAGCTCGAACTCGGCTTCGCGCGAGTGCAGCGTGTAGTGGATCTGCTGGGAAACGAAGCGCTGGTAGTTGCGCTCGTTGGAAACCGCGAGCGCCTTCATCAGGTGCCAGGCCGAATAGTTCGAGCAGCCGATATAGCGGACCTTGCCGGAGCGGACGAGGGTGTCGAGTGCTTCCAGCGTCTCCTCGAGCGGCGTCTGCCCATCCCACTCATGCACCTGGTACAGGTCGATGACGTCGGTCTTCATCCGCTTCAGCGAGGCTTCCGCCTCACGGATGATGTGCCATCGGCTGAGCCCGCGATCGTTCGGTCCCTTGCCCCTGGGGAAGCGCACCTTGGTGGCGATCAGCAAGCGGTCGCGCCGGCCATCGGTCAGCGCCTCGCCGATGATCGTCTCCGACACGCTGCCCGAATAGACATTGGCGGTGTCGATCAGGTTGACGCCGTGGTCGAGGCAGAGGTCGATCTGGCGCTGCGCCTCCTTGACGTTGGTGTCGCCCCACAACCCGTCGCCGCCGAACGTCGCCGTGCCGATCGACAGCGACGACACCTTGAGGCCGGAACGGCCGAGCAATCGATAGTCCATGCTACCCTCCACGAAATCTCGGCGCGGACCCTAAAGCGCTTTCAGCAAAAGGTGCAGACCTTTCCGCCCCGAAAGCGCGACAAACCCAAATGGGAGCGCGACGGCGCGAGGCGCGCAGCCGGCATCGGCATTAACAAACTGCTACCCGCACGATCAGGCAACTGTCAGCCGCACCGCCGTACTCTGAGGCTCGG
>ERZ781399.1918-NODE-1918-length-17561-cov-4.756255_pt1 | contig 17561 bp, 19 predicted proteins | sample MGYA00511014_ERZ781399 | MGnify/ENA primary metagenome ERZ781399 (study PRJEB29847, sample SAMN06458254) | wastewater metagenome | isolation source: Wastewater bioreactor | place: South Africa: Cape Town | study: EMG produced TPA metagenomics assembly of the...
TACGAATCATAATCTGTACGATTGAAAGCTCCTCGAATCGTAATAATCACGGCAAATGGTCGAACACTACCATCGATTGGCGATGGTTTATCGGGCAAAACAGCCCAATTGACTGATCGTTGTTTTTTTAATTGTTTTTCACAGAAATCTGCAGGAATATTATTCGCACCAGCAGCACCTGTTAGACATTGCATACCAGTTTTCAATGCTGAACGATGATATTCTTCGACTAATTGATCACGATAGGTTGTATTCAAAATTTTTCGTAATTCATTGAGATTCAAATGTTTTTCAATCTGAAACGAACATTTTTTTGACAAACTCGAAAAATTCAATCGTTCATACTTGTTCACGATAAGCAGCTACTAAATTTTGAGATTTTGTCGTTTGTTGAAGATATTTCATCATTTGAGCTTGATTAGTTTGTGAAATATTTCTTTTAATTTCATCTTCGATTATTTTCGTTAATAAAATATCATCACTTGTCAATTGATAGAATGCTTGAAAGTCTTGTTCTAAATCATAGTTCGACGCAAACAGATCTTTTCGTGTTCCTAAATGATGAATAAATTCTTTGAAAAAGTCTAATGTTGGCTTTTCATTTAATTTTATTGGCATTAAATGCAAATGGCCTCGATCATTCATATCGAATATATATCCATCGTCGATATCTTGAATACCGAATATAAACGAAACGGCTGGATAAGCAAATAAACGTCTATCTTCTTTTAAATAACCATTGAACTGATTTTTCATAGCAAATTCATAGATTTCCATGGGATTCTGTTTTAAGAAGAATGTGACTTTTTGTGTTCGAGGTACTTGTAATTTAGGAAAGTAGAAAACACCGATAAAACCCAAGAGACCAAGAAGAAAAAATAAACTCACAAGAATATATCGACATTTATGAATAACAATCGGAAGAAAATGATTGAAGATATAATTTCGTAGATTTTTACATTTCAAACTAAAATGTTCACAAATATGTTTCGATGATGTTTGCCGTTTCTTGGAATAGAATAATTTCGAAACAAGAGTTTGAATACATTTTTCATAGATAATCTAAATTAAACAAAATAAAAATGAATTGAATTTTGAAAGGAATATTTTTGTCTTACAGCAAATGCAGCAATAGCTGTAACTGTAATAATAAAAAAAATCAAAATACAAGTACCAGTAAAAACACCGAATACTTGAACGAATGAAATATTTGTTAATAGATTTGTAAAAAATGCTGCAGCAGTTGTAAACGATGTAACAAACATGGATGATGCTGCATGTTTGAGTGTATTTGACATGATTTCAACGAGTGCATCTTCAGTGAGAATTAACTTTCGAATTTCATCGGTATTATTCATTGTTAATGATTGATGAGATTGAAAGGCATTTGATGGCGAAGGTTGAATTTTCTTTTGATTGGAGGATCCATTCAATGGTACTTCGACATCATTGATGTGCTGTTTGTCTTGATAACGTTTTAACCAACCGAGTTTTTCTTGTTCCCAAGTATCAAAAAATACGAATATATCATCACAACCAACACCGATTAATATAAATGCACACATGAGATTCATGTATGGAAATATCGGTATTTGATAAATAACTCGATAGATAAAATAACTCACACCAAGAGAAAAAACAGCACCAAAAACAATGATCAATGCAATTGAAATACTTCGAAGATAGAGAATTGTTATGGTGATAATCAATATCGCAGCTATAGCAACTAGTAGCATATCTAAAAAAGAATTGTTATTTTGTAATTGTTGTTGAAAATACGATTACCTTTATGTATCTGAGCCATGGCAGCTTTTTCTCTGACATTCGCTAGATTCAATGCAATCAAACGAACGTATCTATCATGATATGTTTGAAATAATTGTTTGTTGCGAAAGTATGTTTCGAATAGATCAACTAGTTTTGCTCCTTTTAAATTAGCCACTAGAACAATGACTTGTTCAGTTTCGTTTACACATTGATATTTACATTGGCAATATCTCTTACAATCACGTGTCGATTCTACACATGATTCTGTGAGGAAATTATTTCGATAATCATCAACACAACCATGTGCAAGACAATAGTCAATTGAATATGGTTGCCGACGTAAACACATTGTTTGATCACGTGTTCGATTGACTCGAACCATTCGATAGTTCGTTATGTAGATCATTGATGTTGAAACTTTGGCATCGAGTTTTGATTGGGTAAAATTATGCAGAAAATTTTTATCAACAAAATGATCGAATATAAATCGTGTGATGTTCTTATAAAAACACGTATGACGTAGTGTGGCGTAGACAGCTTTGATTTGTTCTTGATATGTTGAATAATTAGCATCATGTTCGGTTCGAACACGATTGAGAAATTGATCACTCAATGGAATATCCATGTAACCATTGAGATAGTAGGGTAAACAAGTATGAAGAATCGAACGAAAACGTTCGACATCATCGGATGTGATCGAATCACAAGTAGTTTTCGATGAGTAGAGCGCAACGAATGTGGCTAATGAAAGACTTGGCATTGATTGGAGTGAGAGGAGAGTTTTGAATTTTTTTTCCCATCGACAAATAGATTTAAGATGATCGAGAGAGAGAAGATCCGACGATGGATCGACACGTTCCATGTAGAATTCAATCATTCCATCACGACCTATTCGACCACGATATTTCTCTTCAATTAATTGAGCATATGGTAAAAATAAATCAAAATCTAATCTCGATGATTGATAATTCTTCTTATCGAATTGTGGAAGATTTCGAATAAAATCTAAAATTGTTATGTTAATCCTACACGAAAACAAGAATCATCATTATGAAAATCTATGAATTCAATAGTTTTTTTTTTACATTTTATCATCGACATATTTCACAATTGAATTTCGAATATCAAAATGTCGATCACGATGCCATTGGTAGACTAATGGTGCTTGTAAGTTCTCATCATAATCTTCATCTTCATCGATTTCTTCCAAATCATTTTCATAGAAATTATCATTTAAATCTCGATAGTCATTTAATTCATTGTCGACATTTTTCTTTTTCCATAAATCACTTTTCATCAACAAATCCGATCGATACGATTTCTCATCGAGATCTTCAACTGTAATATTATAAAATTGATGAAATACACCGAACAATTCATTTCTATCCAATGGTAATTCATAAGCTAAACGAAATTTTTCCGATGCATGCCATAGAACCATTAGTTGAGAAAAGATCGTTCCTTTTCCACGTGCGCCCCATCCCTGTACAAAACAAAATATCGAACTCATGTGTGTCGTTGAACGAAATCGTGACTTACGATTCTCGGATCGGAAAAATCTGGAAACGGCGTAAAAACAATGCCGATCGTTGTTAATAGCACACATATGAATACAACTGAACTTAGCACAAACCAATGATGACGAACAAGACAACGCGAATAACTGAAAGAATAAGTTGCGGATGTTTTTTTCTCTTTCGTCATTCTTAACCAATCCTGAAATAAAATCAACTAGAGTTCGCTTACGTACAAAGTATTCGAACGTGACAACATTGTCTCTGTTCTAAAATAAAAGATAATCGATCAAGATCGGTGTATACAGAATAGTTATTTGATTTCGAACAAGTGAATTTATGTTAATTATAGGGCAACGAAACACGAGAACAGTTGAATGTTTGACTAAAATGATCTTTAATCAAAGAGAAATAGCCTTCGTTTTGTCCGTTGCTAGGATTGTTTATTCTTCATTTAAAAGTCCTCGAACAAATAAGAGCGAAAAAAAGAAAAGAAAACGGCAGAGAAATATTGCCCGTTAGGTTTTTTTTCACGTTGGAATTCGATAAAAATATGATTTAAATCGTCATCAATAAAATAAAAACAAACTTACATAAATTCAATGTTATAACTATGGAGTAAAACGTAAAAAGAAGGAGAGCGAGAAAGGGAGACAACGAGGGACATGAAGGATTTCATTCCGATTTGTATTGATATATTCACAATAAAAAAAACGAAAGAAAGAAACCAAAGAAAAAAGAATGAATGTCTCGAAAATCTGTTGTCTCATTTACATTTAAAACTTCGGGTCATTTTTGTTTTAAGAAAAAAGTTTAAACCTTAGGTGAATACATATTTGAAGTAGGTATAAAAAGCAATTAGGCTGCCGAAGTATGTCAATGTTGAATGGTGAATAGTAAGAATATGATTTAAATTATTTTAAAAAAATGCCTTTTTTCCTTTTTTTCTTCTTCCTTTCTTTTTTTCTTTCTTTCTTTCTTTCTTCGGAAAAGGAGAAAAGAACTTCAGACGATCAATTCGTGATTGCTAAGTCGATTGTTGTTTTTTTTTTCTTCTTTTATGAAAAAAATTGGATTGTAATAGTCAAACGTGCTTTACATACATATACTCAGAGTGCATGTCAACAAAAATACTTCACCTAAGTTCGAGTTCGATACGAGTTGGTTTTCTAATTTCGTTTGCATCGCGCATTAATCTATCGATATAAAACCCATATGTAAAATAAATAAATGAATGTACTTATCTCGATGGCCTTCGCACGTTTTTCTCGATCATTTGATGCATAAAATGGGCGATTGGTTTCGGTTGAATAAAGACAGCAAAAAAAAAACACACGATAAAAACCTTTGAGATGCAATCTTCGAAGTAACACAAACGACTTTCCTTTTTCTATTTGCAATGGTAAATGAAGTGGTCTCAATTCGACCACGGTTGATTCCATCCACGCGATTTCTGTTAGCGATTCTTCTTTGTCTTGGTTTTATTGTTCAATATGCACAACGACTTAATCTATCCATAGCGATCGTCTGTATGATCGATCGAACTGGACTGAAAAATATAACTAGTGCTGATCAACACCGGACATTTTTATTTGAGGAGAGAAAATTCCATTGGAACGAATGGAATCAACAGATTATTCTTGGATCCTACTGGGCTGGATATTTGCTAACACTTATTCCTAGTAAAGTAGAAATCTTCGATGATCTTGCATGCATATGCTTTTTCCGATCGTAGGTGGCTGGTTTTCGATTACTCTCGGAGCGAAAATCATGGCTGCAGCAGCCATATTTATAAGTTCATTGGCAACAATTGCATTGGGAAGTATCTATTTTTTCCCTGAGATTTCCTTTCCTATTGTTGTCACTTTGCGAATATTAATCGGCGCAGCACATGGCGTACTTTTCCCTGTAACATATACTCTGTGGGCTCAATGGGCTGTACCAACAGAACGAGGAACATTATCGTCAGTTGGTTTCTGTGGAACAAATATTGGCACATGTAAAGAAAATCAATATTTTTTTTTATTTTGATTCACTTCTACTTTGCTTTCTAAATATATAGCATTTATTGTTGTGGTTGGCGGTTTATTTTGTCGGTATGTAAATGCAGGATGGATTCATACAATTCTTTTGTCGGGTGTTCTCGGCTTTCTTTGGCTTCCTCTTTGGTTTTTTCTCGTATCAGATACGCCAGGAGGTCATAAAACAATTAGTAGTGAAGAACGAGAATATATTCAAAATATCATTGGTACAAAAACACAAACTCAAAAGCCACGATCAATTTCCTTGATGGCCTTGCCATGGAACGAAATTATTCGATCGAAATCAGTTATTGGAGTATTTTTTAGTGAATTATGTAATCTATTTGGATTGTTTTTCTTCTTGGGTAATCTTGGTAAAATTCTAACGGAAATTCAAAAAATTTCAAGTGAATATACAGGCTATATATTAGCATGTGGTTTCATGTTCATGTTAATCGGTAATATAACGGCAGGTATGAGAAATGATCGTGACAGACATTGAAAAAAAAGAATTATTACGAATTTTTTGTCTAGGAGTTATTGCTGATACACTTGTTCAAAAGAATATGATGACTTTAACAGGCACTCGAAAATTATTCAATTCATTAACTTCATTCCTGCCTGCTTTATCTATGATATTATTATGTTTTTGTGATGAAACAAGACGACCATTGGGTATATTCGCGATTATTCTCTTCCTATTTGGTTCTGGTATGGCATATGGTTCAGGTTATGTCGTCAATTATTCTGATATAGCACCTGCGTATGCTGGATTAATGTTCGGCATTGCTACATCAATCTCTTCATTCGGCGCGGTTGTTGGCAATTTAATTGCTGGAACTATTCTTAAACGTCCAGTACTTGAAGACTGGAGAAAATTATTCGTTCTCTTTTTCATTGCTTATATAATCGGAGGACTTGTCTTTTTAATTTTGGGCTCGGCTGTACCCGAAAAATGGGCGAAATTGAAAACGCAACAAGATCAAAGTGAAGCGAAAAATGAAGAAGAAATTGCACCTATGAAAGACGACGAACAAGACACTGAAGAAAAAAGATACATTAATGCATAAATCATTTTTATATAAATTACTTTCTTTCAAATAAATATAATATAAATGTAGTTTAGCGTCGAAAGATGTCGCATAGTTATGTTTTCGTGAGGCATAAAGAATATCTCCATGGATTTTGTAGTCAGACATTTTACAGAATCCAGTATTTATTATTTTTTTTCCGTTGTGATGTTACCAGCAATGTCATTTAATTGTTCTTTGTACAAAAAAAGAATTGTTATTTTCTTTTTCTCTCTAGATTAGTTCAAACATTCTTATTTGAAAGAGAAAAGCAATGGCTTCAGGAGATGTTCAATCCGATGAAAGTCTTTATCCAATTGCTGTTTTAATTGATGAACTACGTAACGAAGATGTTCAAGTAAATAATTCAATATTATTGTTGTTGTTTTTTTCTCGACAGCTGGTTTTTTTTCTCATTCTTAGTTACGATTAAATAGTATTAAGAAACTATCCACTATTGCGTTGGCATTGGGTGTCGAACGTACACGATCTGAATTAATACCGTTTCTTACAGATACGATCTACGATGAAGATGAAGTACTCTTAGCATTAGCTGAACAATTGGGCACATTTACAGCACTTGTCGGTGGTGAAAGTTATGTTCACGTATTATTAGTAAGTTAATCGAACGAATAAGAAGACAAAACCGAATGAAATATTTATTTCTTTAGCCACCATTGGAAAGTTTAGCTCAAGTCGAAGAAACAATTGTACGTGACAAAGCTGTCGAATCTTTACGTATCTTAGCACCACAACATTCATCAGCTGATTTAGAAACCTATTTTATTCCAACAGTTAAACGTCTTGCACAAGGCGATTGGTTTACTTCGCGTACATCCGCATCGGGTCTTATTTCCGTTTGTTATTCACGTGTTTCGAATCATGTCAAAGGTGAATTACGACAATTATTCAAAAATCTTTGTCAAGACGATACACCGATGGTTCGTCGTGCAGCTGCATCGAAACTCGGCGAATTTGCTAAAGTCGTTGAACAAGATTATTTACGTCAAGAACTTGTTTCACTATTCACAACTCTTGCCAATGACGAACAAGATAGTGTTCGTCTTCTTGCTATCGAAGCTGGCATAGCCATGGCAGGCCTATTTCGACCCGACGATCTCGAACAACAAATGATGCAAACATTACGTGCAGCCACTGAAGACAAATCATGGCGTGTTCGTTATGTTGTCGCCGATAAACTCGTCGATCTACAAAAAGCTGTTGGTCCCGAAATAACAAAAACTGATTTAGTTGGCGCCTATTGTTCGTTATTAAAAGATCCCGAAGCTGAAGTACGTGCAGCAGCTGCATCGAAATTAAAAGATTTTTCAACGAATCTACCAACTGATACACGTGAACAAATTATCATGTCACAAATATTACCATGTGTCAAGGAATTAGTTGGCGACATGAATCAACATGTCAAATCAGCTTTAGCATCGGTTATCATGGGTCTTTCACCGATACTTGGCAAAGAAAATACACTTGAACATCTTTTACCATTATTTCTTAATCAATTAAAAGATGATTATCCCGAAGTTCGATTGAATATCATTTCGAATCTTGAATGTATCAACGAAGTAGGTTTTTCATTGAATAATAATAATAATCGAGGGAAAATATTTCATTTTAATTAACAAAAAAAAGGTTATTGGTGTTCGTCAATTATCTCAAAGTCTTCTTCCGGCTATTGTTGAATTAGCTGGCGATGCTAAATGGCGTGTTCGACTTGGTATCATCGAATATATGCCGTTATTAGCCGGTCAACTTGTACGTCTTTTCATTCTTTCAAAAATAGACAAAACTCTTGTTTTTCTTTTCTTCATCTAGGGTCCTGAATTTTTCGATGAAAAACTCAGTAGTCTCTGTATGAGTTGGTTAACTGATCATGTTTTTGCTATCCGTGAAGCAGCAACAAATAATTTAAAGAAATTAGTTGAAAAATTCGGTCGTGATTGGGCACAAAACACAGTTTTACCTAAAGTCATTCAATTAGCACGCGATCAAAATTATCTCTATCGAATGACATGTCTATTTGCTATTAATGTATGTGACAGAAAAACAAATCAATCGAATTCATCGAACAATATTCTTTCCTCGTCGATTCAAGTCTCACAAACGAATACCGTTCAAACAACAACAACACGAACATTCGACGGCAAATTTCTCACGACAATTTCAACGTCCTATCAAAATAAAAATCCAACGAATCCATCGAATCAACTCAACAATCAATTTCAATTTGGACAAACATTTAAACGAACTCTGTCCGATCAAATCATTTCCAATTCAAATCAATTGAATAGTCTCACCAAAAAAGTCTTACAAATTGAAAATGATCGACAATTGTCATCAAATCAACAATAAACATTCTCTTTTTTTTTCTTCTTTTATCTGTACAAAAATCACTTGTTTTTCTTTTCTTTTTTTTTGTTATTACTGATTACAAACAAATAAAATTTGACAAGATAAATGTGAATCGATAGAGAGTGGCCTCTGTTGGGCCTCCATACAAACACAAATCTATGAAATTATTATCCTCTATCTCTCTCTCTCTTCTCTCTGTCCTCTCTATCGACGACCATTCATTTGAAATGTGATTTTGTATGTTGAATGTTGAATTTGTCCGATGATGTTTCTAACCCAGCTCACTTTGAAAGTAATGAAACAAGTGCATATCTTATTATGCATTTCAAATCGACTGAGGACAAACGAAATAATCTTTCTTAACAAAGATTCGTCAAATAAAATAAAAAGGAAAATGAGAATTTGAATGAAAATTAAAGAAAATAATAAATAAATGTGTTCTAGAAGTTTTTTTTTCAATAAAATAAAAGCGTTTGAATGAATGAATTTGTATGAAGAGAAATGTAAATGTTTATTCGTGTTGAGTATAGATGTCACTGTTTCAATTGAAATTATTTTGTCGAATTTGAAAATAAATAAAATAAAAATGAAATGAAAAAAGGTTTTAATTGCTTTATAATTGTAAATGAAATAGTGAGAAGGTAATTGCAAAGAATCGATGGAGGTCGAACAAAAGTTCATATGGTTGAAAATAAATAGAAAAGAAAAACATTCGTCTCGTCAGTTAGTTGTTTTGTGTTGGAAGGTTGTTTCAGTTTGAAATTATGTTCAACGTTGAATTCGATTTTTGAAAGAAAACAAGAAAATAAAAAGTGAAGAACGATGTTGTCCCGAATCATTTGTTTATTTGTCTGTGGTAAATTGCAAATCGAAATAAAACTTGTGAAAAAAGAACTTTATTGAGTTTTGTTAATTTAGTCAATGTTGTGTTGAGTCTTCGTTGTCAGAAAGCATGGCCATCGAATTGTATCTACAATTCGACTTGTTCGTTTCGGTCGGTCGAATGTCAATATTCGTCATCACCATCGTTGAATCGTGGTGGAATGTATTGCACAACAATTATCAAGAAAGAGAACTCGCAAATCCTCATTGGAACAATGGATTGTATGTACGATCAAGAGACAACCAAAACTTGTTTCAATCAAAGTCAATGTCTTATGAAATATACTAATGATCAAAAACAATTTCTGCATTGTTGTTGTGATCAACATCTTTGTAATCTCAATTTTAATTTGTAAGTTTTCTTCTTCTTTCGAGTGAAATTGATTTCATTTTCGATTTAGATCTGATCCCGAACCCGTTTCAATGACGTCCAATGATTTGCATGAGAAAAGTAATGAATTGAATGGCAAATGATGAAAGAGAAAGAGAGAATTGTTCGGATTGTGTTTAGATGTTTGCCAAGGTCGAGTTTGTCATCGAACATTTTGGCTGATTTTGGTTGTGTTTGGTTTGATTTTGTCGGTTCTTTTCCTTTTAATTTCTTTTATTTGTCGAAAATATTTTATTGGAAATTTGAAAAAATGTCGTAAAAGTTCTCGTTCACCGGCAACTCACACCAACGGTTCAGTTGCCAATCCAAGTGAAACAAGTCCTTTTCTTATTGAAAATCAATTCGAATTGAATTCGAATTCAATTGAAGTCGGCAATTTATTTAAACGAGGTCGATTCTCTCAATTGGACAAAGGTCTTTACAAAAATCAACAAGTTGCATTGAAAACATTTGCCAACGAGCCCCAATCGACAACTTTATTTGACAATGAAAAGTTCATTTATTCTCTTATTTCAATTCAACACAAAAATATTCTCAAGTAGAATTTCTTTCTGTTTTTTCTCTTTGTGATTTGTCTTTGAATGTTTGTTGTGTGTGTAGATATTTTGGTTTTACTCGAAGTCCCACGATGCGTTTAGTGTTTGAATATTGTTGCAATGGTTCATTGAAAGAATATTTAAATTCGAATATAATTTCGAATGAATCGGAATTGTTAAACATGTTGAAAGAACTGAGTGAAGGTCTTCATTTTCTTCACAAAGATTTTCGAAATGAAAACGAAAACAAACGTGCACCAATCGCACATCGAGATCTAAAATCTGAAAATATTCTTTTCTTTAATTCGAATCGTTTGGTAATTTGTGATTTTGCAATGTCAACTCAAATTCAACAATATCAATACGGATCGAATCATCAACAACAAGTTGGCACACCTCGTTACATGTCGCCTGAAATCCTCGTGAGTACGATTGGATGTGAAGAAGGATCTTTACTTAAATGTGATGTTTACGCTCTTGGAATTATTTTTTGGGAAGTTTTATCTCGATTTGATTTTCAAAGTAAATTCAATTGATTTTAATCGAAAAGAAAGCAAAAGAAAAGAATTTGTTTAGTTTCTCATGTAAATAAATATAAATTGCCGTTCGAAGATCAATTAAAAGAATATAAATTGAATGTAAATAATCCCACAGTCAAAGAAATGAATGTAATTATTGATTTATGTCAACCAAATAATCGTCCATTGATCGATTCCAATTGGGATAATGACAAATTGAAGAGTTATTCAGGAATTATTTCAATATTAAACGCATGTTGGAATCAAAATCCTGATCTAAGAATTCAAGCTGGAGTCGTTCTCAATCGAATTAATTCAATTATCAAAGATTTTCATTCGTCGAAATAAATTCTCATTTCTTATTTATCTCTTTTCTTTTCTTTTCTTTTCTTCTTCTTCTTCTTCTTCTTCTTCTTCTTTTTCTTTTTCTTGTTTGTTTTGTTTTCTACATCTTTGTTTTTCTTTTTCTTCTTCTTTGTTTTGGCAAATTAAACAAATTCTTTGAATTGAAGAATTCTTTTTTTTTTAAAAACCAAATAAGAGTTTCGTTTAATTCTAAAAAAATCAATGTTTGTATTGTATCGATGTTCGTCAAATAAAGAAAAATCTATTCTTTTTCTAGATTTAAAAACCAAAATCCCAAATCACAATGCCTGTTCTTGCAACTGAATCCGTTGAAACAACAACAACAACTCAACAACAAAAAGAAGAACAAACATCAGTTCAATTAAAAGATGTTAAAGATGGTAAAATAGAGAGATGAGAAATTGAATTGAAACTATTTTTGAAATAGATTCCGATGAATCGTCGAGTGATGAATCCGACAATGAAAAAGATGAAAACGAAGTAAAACAAAGTCATCCATTAGCTGAAGCAACAGGAATCGATGAAGAATTACAATCGAAACAAAAACAAACCCGTGCCGAAAAGAAAGCTCGAAAAGCCATTGCTAAACTTGGTTTAAAACCAATTCCGGGCATTCTTCGTGTGACAATTAGAAAATCGAAAAATATTCTTTTTGTTATTCAAAAACCAGATGTTTATAAAAGTCCCGCTTCGGACACTTATATCGTTTTTGGTGAAGCGAAAATCGAAGATCTTTCCCAACGAGCTCAAATTGCGGCTGCCAATCAATTTAAAAATCTTAATCAAAATGCAACACAAGCTAATGCCAACAACAACGAACAAAACAATGCGACTGGCAACGAGAAAAACAACGCACAAGCTCAAGTCAATCCAACGATTGAAGAAGAATCTGACGAAGATGAACAAGTCTCTTTCTTTCTCTTTTCAATTTTTAATCTCTTTCTTTGTATTTGTAATTTAGGTCGATGCTGAAGGTGTTGAAGAAAATGATATTCAGCTAGTCATGTCTCAATCGAAAACATCACGTTCCAAAGCTGTCAAAGCTTTGAAGAAATGTAACGGAGACATTGTCAATGCTATTATGGTTCGATATTCTCTTTTCAATCCAATAAAATCTCTTTTTTCTCTCTCGTTGTAGGAATTGACTGCCTAAGGATCATCTTGAACAAAATCAACTATTCTCTCAACAGTAAACAAAAAACAAGAAGAAGAAGTTCAATTTGCCACTCAATCAATGATAACATTCAACATTTCTTTTCGTGTTTTTTTTTCTTCTTTCAAAAGACATTGCCTTCGGGTTTTTTTTTTTTCATTTTTACAATAAAAAAAGAAAAAAAGAAAAAATCCGACCGGAGAGGAACAAATAAATAAATTTCTATGAATTCATTGTAATTTGTTGAAAAGACTAGACACGAAACAAATAGACAAATGTGTCACTTGATTTGCAAGTCTTCTTCTTGTTCTTGTTGTTTGACCAAAATTGATTTGAAAGACAAGACACGACGTGTGTTAGTTACTTTGATTGATTACGAGAGACACGTTTACATTCGATAGACATAGTTTTACGGGCGATTGATCATTAATCAACAAGTTCGATCGTTTCTTTTGGTTGTTCAATCTGTCACCATATTTGTCTTCTTTCCTTTCCTTTTCGTTTAACGTTGAGAATTGACGACGATGATGATGATGATGACAACGATTACACAAGATCTTTGAGTGCCATTTGATCGTTTCTTTTGCTTCTTTTATTTCGAATATCTGACGCACTTATTTCATTGACAAGCGAACGAACAAAAAAAAGAAAACGATATTCAACGATTTGTTCCATTGAAAAGAACAAAACGATCAAGTAACATTCTTCACTCGCAATCGAGTTCGAAAATAATTCAATTCAATTATTTATTTCAAACCAAAAAAGAAAAGAAAAGAAAAGAAAAAAGAAACGAAAAGAAAGAAGTTTATTGATGATAATATTGAAAATGAGGATAAAATGTTGTTGAAACGACTTGTCCCGTTGTGGGATCATGTTGAACATTGATTAATGTTTGATACGGATAATACGAATGGATTTCTTTTGGATAGATTCGAGTCTTTGGAATTGTCGATTGAACATTGACTTTCTCATTGGTTTTATTCAAATAAATCAAATGACTTGACAAAGATTTTCTTTCTTCATCACGACAAAATCGTTTTCCAACAAAATCAGCTAACGAATAAATAACAAACATTAAAACAATAAAAATAAATATAACCAACAATAAATAGATCGGAGACGATTTTAATTCAGATTTTAATACCAAATTTGTTCTTTCTCTCGTTGTTTGATCAGATGTTGATAATTTGACTATGATGGGGCTCAATTCTTCATCTTCATCTTCTTCTTCTTCTTGTTGAGTTTGATTCGAATTGAGAGTAAGACAAGAATATTGAACGTAAATGAATTGTCCATGTAATCCATTGGGATGTGCACAAGATGAATAGATTTTGAAACAAGTTTTATCAATGAAACAGAATTGTTTGTGATGACAATTGGAATGATAATATTTGGTTAATCGACGTGAACACGATGTTTTCGTTTGACAACAAGAAGATCCAATTGAACAATCGACATTCGAATTGTAAAAGATTTCAATTCGATTCAACTGAATGATTTCATTCGACGAACACGAAATAAACAATTGATCGTTGCCAGTCGTCGAGCAACACGTCGAGATTTCGAACGAATTCGATCGTTGTTGTTCGAGTTCATTTGAGTAAATCAAGTCAACCCGAGAGAAAACAACAAGACAAACGTAGAAAACAATTCGTTTCGTCATTGTTCAGTTCGGCGATTCATCGAACAAATAAATCTTTTTTATTTGATTTATTTTCAAATGCACAAATTCAGATTTGAATCTAAAGAAGAAGAAGAAGAAGAAGAAGAGAATATTTCGTTCGTTTTTTTTTTATTTCAACACTTTAGTGTTTAATCAAACAAAATCATTGACAAATTCAAATCGATTGAACTGGTTTCTTTATTTATTTTATTCTGGGAGAAGAAAAGAAAAGAAAAGAAAAGGTTCGTTTATTTAGAAAATAAAACTCGAAAAAGCGAAGCAAAAGAGTTAAGTTAGATAATGAAAAGAAACGAAGTAAATGTTTGTTGGCTCGTGTCTTTCTTCTCTGTGCTCATTGGTGTCGAGTTGAGAACGAGAACGTTGTATAACAAGGCAAAAGAAGCCCCACTGTGTGTTTCGTTCTCTTCTCTTCTCTTCTTTCTCATTGATATTCTTTCAAACGAGAATAAAGACACACCAAACTATTTAACGACATATCAATACAAAGAAATACTTTCATTTTTCATTTATGATTAATTTGTTTTGTTTCGCTGGTTGATTCAAACCGAAGAAGAAGAAGAAGAAGAGAAATAACCTTTCACAAATCGTCTTTATTTGTCTTAACGCATAAAAAGATGTGTCGATCGTATCTTAAAATGTTGTTTTACTTGAATGTCAACGAGAGAAAGGATTGAGACAAATCAATTTATTTTCAAATCAACACAAAATGATTAGACTGGTGATTGAAGATGAGAAAAAAAACATTTGTTTTTCTCTTTTGTAAATTGTTGTGATGAATGTTTGAGTAAAGGAGGCGAATAATTAGTTAAATATCGATGTTCTCGATGGAATTGATCGCTTCTCTTCGGCGAAATAAATGTCGATAAATTCGAATTGAAATCATATTTCGTTGTCGATGCTTTTTTCATAAATGCATATTTTGTTGAAACATTGAGTTTATCAATAAAATCTTGTTGAAAGATTGGATTCGATGAGGTTGGCGATGGATTTTCACTGATAAGTAAACGTGGATATTGATTCGATTGATATTTGTAAGTAAAATCTTGAAAATGTTTGTAATAGAATGGCGTTGGTTGAAATGTGGATCGAATCGATCGAGTTAAATCGTTGAAATATTGTTCATCGGTGGGAATCGATGGAGTTCGAGCATTTTGTTTGAGTTGAATTTGTTGATTTTGAACGAGTTGAAGAAGTTGTTGATCATCGAATTGATTCGAATTGGGAAGAAACGATCGAATGGCCAACGAAGATAAACGTTGTCGAACGAAATCTTTCGAAACAAATTCAGGAGACAAATTCGAACGAATCTCATTTTCAATACAATCTGAACAAAGATCTGGTCCAAGTAATTGACAAGTTTCACGTTGAATCGGTTCGATTCGTGTTGAATAAGCACGTTGACAACGTTGATCAACAGGTGTCGAAGGAGGACGAGCAATTAAATCACTTTTCAACAACGACAAACTGTCCGACGACGGACGACGACTTCGTTTCGATGAGTCATAACTTGTTGAATTGAATTCCGACAACGACGAACAATTTGGATTCAAAGTTGACAAAGATTTCAATGAACTCGCAGATTTTATATCCAACGAATTCGAACGATTGTTTTCGTTGGATTTCTATAGATGAATTTATTCGTTCAATAAAACACAAAAGAATAAGAAAAAAAAACCTTTTTTTTATGTGAAGCCGATTGAAGAGAAATAGTTGGAATACGTTGTTGATTGTGAGTTGAACCTTTGACAATTCGAATAGTTTGTTTTGAAGATGAAGATGAAGTTCGATTGGCAGCCGAAGCTTTGAGTCGTTGTAAATACCATCGTGCATTGATTTTACCTGATGAAGTTTGTCCTTTCGGAATATCAGATTGCACCATGATGTTGTTCTTTCAAATCAAATGATCGATCGTTTTTCTTTCTTTTTCTTTTTAACAGTTGTAATGTTCGTTTTCTTTTCTTTGAGAAAAAAAATAACATTTTTCTCGCGTTTTGTTTCTTTTGAAGAAAGAAGAAGTTACATTTGTCTTAACAACGTTTTTCTTTTTTTTCTTTTCAAACAATTTTTATCACGAAAGAAAAAAAAACAAATTCTCGTTCGTTTTCACTTTGATTTTCGATAACACAAAGTTAATTTTGATGATTTAAAAATTGTTCGTGTTTTTATTTGTCTTCTCTCGCACCGAAATAATCGATCGACAAATAAAAAAAGCCGAGAAAGAGATTGTCAAGTGCTTTTCTTTGCAATTGAACTGTTCAATGAATCGTTATGAATAAATTCAATAAAGTTAATTTCTTCTTTCGTTTGCATTGAATTCGATTTGCATTATTTAACAAATGGTGAACTGAGTTTATTACAAAAATGAAATCTTCGCTGTTCCACAACGTGTCGAATGAAAAGATTCGATGTGAATCAAATAATTGAATTTATATTTTCGAATTGTATTGGAAATGATTGTTTCGAGATGAAGTTCGTCTCGTTCGAAGAAACAACCGATTTCAATGTATTTCAATCGATTGATTACTTGAGTGATTTGAAATAATTGAATGAGAGTATCGATCAATGAAATAGGTCGATGTTTGTGTAAACATCGTCCGTCGACAAACGATCGAATTGGACCTTCGTCATCACTCGATGTTGTTCGTAATTTCAATTCATGTAAATTCATAAAACAAGACAAAATCTTCGAAAGACAATGTTGTTGAAAACAATAGACAGTCAACGATTTCATTTTCTCGAAATCGAATTGATCGAATTGATCGCAGAGAAGATTTAACAACGATTGACCAATGATTAATTCAGTTAAATTAGGAAAAAAACGAAGAAACGATGGTTGACATCGACAATTGTGATCAAAGATCAATGTTTCAACGGATTTAATTTCATAATTGTTGAGTTGAGACAATCGTAGTGAAAGAGTTTCATCACGAGATGAAAACAATCGAATTGATTTTAAACATTGAAAAGATGTTTGTAAAAGTCGAAATAATTTCAATGTCATCGAACAATTCAAATCCAGATGTTTGATTGAATTCAATCCGAGTTGTTCTTCAAATTCTAAATTGAAATTGGTTTCAATCGATTCAAGAAAATATTGATCAACACATTGATCGAGTCGACTAAATTGAAATGGTAAAGTAAAATAATAGAACATATCTTCAAGTTTATTCAAATAACAACCAAAATCATATTTAAAACAATTAAATTCTTCGATTGATTTCATTTGATTTCCACCGTAACCAGTGGCGCAATCAAGGGGGAGGCAAATGGGCAATTGCCCATTTCATTTAGA
>ERZ781399.1919-NODE-1919-length-17559-cov-5.003142_pt1 | contig 17559 bp, 15 predicted proteins | sample MGYA00511014_ERZ781399 | MGnify/ENA primary metagenome ERZ781399 (study PRJEB29847, sample SAMN06458254) | wastewater metagenome | isolation source: Wastewater bioreactor | place: South Africa: Cape Town | study: EMG produced TPA metagenomics assembly of the...
ACGCTGGAGATGTCGAACTCGTCGACGATCGGGTGCTTGGCGAGCGCCACCGCGATCGGCGGCGCGATGAACAGGAACGTGCACTTGTGGGTTTGGATGCTCGTGAGGAAGTCGACGAGATCGAACCGGGGCATCGTGACGAGGCTTGCGCGCTGGCGCAGCGCGAGATTCAGGAGCACCGTCATGCCGTAGATGTGGAAGAACGGCAGCACCGCGAGCACGCGGTCCGACTCGTGCAGCAGGATGCTGATGCGGCACTGAGCGACGTTCGCGACGAGGTTCCGGTGCGTGAGCATGACGCCCTTGGGGATGCCGGTCGTCCCCGAGGAGTAGGGGAGCACGGCGATGTGGGTCGCCGGGTCGAACGTCACGTCGGGCGCGGGGCGGCCCTCCGACAGCAGGGAGCGCAGGTCCGGATGCCCCTCGGCACCGTCGATCACGATGAGGCGCTCCGCCGGGATGCCCACCGCGCTCGCGGCGGCTTCGGCCTGGGGAAGCAGTGGGCTCACCGTGACGAGCCACGTCGCCCCGGCATCCTTCAGCTGCTTCTCGATCTCGCCGGGCGTGTAGAGGGAGTTGAGTGTCGTGACGGCGGCACCGGCGCGGAGGGCTCCGTGGAACACCGTCGCGAATGCGGGGATGTTGGGGCACAGCAGGCCCACGACGGTGTCGGTGCCGACACCACGCTCGGCGAGGGCGCCCGCGAAGGCATCCACCTGCGCGCGCAGTGCGCCGTAGGTCGTCTCGGCGCCCGTCGCCGGATCGATCAGGGCCACACGGGTGAGGTCGCTGTCGGTGAGGGTGCCGAACAAGTCGTCGTAGATGCTCGTGGACGGGATCTCGATGGCGGGGTAGGGGCTGTGGAACACGACTTCTCCTTCGAAGAGCGAACGCGCGGCGCCGATGCCGGACGCACCGATCATCCCACACCTCCGTGGGACGCAGTACCGGAGAAAGTGGGACTCGGTGTAGCCGGCGTGTCGTGCGCGGGGTGCGGTGGGTGCGGTGCGGTGCGGTGGGTGGGCCGGGTGGGCGGGGTCGGTGCCGCTGACCGGGCCAGAGTGCCGTGCGTCGGCGCCGCTGGCCGGGCCCGCTGCGTCGCGGCGAGCAAGTCCTGCTCTGCGGGTGGGCTTGTCAGTGTGCCACGGCGAGCGAGTCCTGCTCGGCGGTCGCTCCGGCGTCGCGCAGCCGCTCCGCGACACGCTGCTCGGCGGCCTCGAGCGGAGTGATCCCGCGCGCCTCGGCGTCATCGAACAGCGCACGGACGACATCGCCGATGCCGGCGACCCGATCCATGATCTCGGCGCGCGTGCCGAGGCGCTTCGCCTCGAGGTCGAGATAGACGACGCCGCCGGCGTTCACGACGAAATCGGGCGCGTACAGGATGCCCCGGGCTGCCAGCCGATCAGCACCGTCGCGAGCGGCGAGCGGGTTGTTCGCCGGTCCGCACACGGCGCTCGCCGCGAGGGCGTCGATGATCTCGGCGTCGAGCACCCCGCCGATCCCGGCCGGGACGAAGACGTCGGCGGGAACCATGTGCTCTGTGCCGGGCTCGACCCACTCAGCACCGAGGTCGGCGGCGAGAGCGCGCTTGGCCGGGTTCACATCAGTGACCGTGAGGAGTGCACCTTCTGCCGACAGGCGCACCGCGAGGCGGCTGCCGACCTGGCCGAGGCCCGAGATCGTGATGCGCCGACCGGCGGGATCGTTCGTGCCCGTGACGCGCTCGAGTGTCGCGCGCAGGGACTCGTACACGCCGAGGCTCGTCGGGCCGGCGGGCTCGCCCGATCCGCCGACCGCGTCGGGGAGGCCCACGACGTGGCTCGTGCGTTCGCTGACGGTCAGCATGTCCTCGGTGGTCGACCCGACATCCTCGGCCGTCCGGTAGAGGCCGCCGAACCGCTCGACCGCGTCGCCGAGATCGAGGAACGCGGCGCGCCGTCGGTCCGCGTCGAGAGCTGTGCCGGGCGGCAGGCACAGGACGGCCTTGCCTCCGCCGGCATCCAGCCCCGCCGCGGCGTTCTTGAGGGTCATCGCCGCCGACAGGCGCAGGGCATCGCCGACCGCGTCACTCCAGTGCGGGTACGTCCACAGGCGGGCGCCGCCGAGGGCTGACCCGAGCGCCGAGGAGTGGAGGGCGACGGTGATGACGAGGCCGCTGCGCGGGCCCGTGGTCACCTCCACGCGCTCGTGGGTGAAGTCCGGCAGGGGCAGGGTGTGCGTCATCGCATCCTCTTTCGGCGGGCCTTGTGGGCTGTGCTCTCGGAGGCCGCGGCGTTGCGGCATCCGACAGCCATTGTGCCACCTGGTGCGTCCATGCAGGCGCGGCCCGGCGGCCCGTGACGAATGCAGGAGTTCCGGGCTGTGGGTGCCGCTCACGGGCCGAATCGGGGCTCGGCCTTCCGAATCTCCTGCGTTGGTCACAGCCGCTGGCGCCACGCATCACCCCCTCCACAGGCACGGATCTCCGCCGGCTGTGCACAATCGGCGGTCGGGGCCGCCCCAATGACCGTGCGCGCCGCCAAGCTCGGCACCGTGACCACTGCTCATGTCGCCAACATGGAGCCCGCCCCCGCGGCGTGGCGGGTGTGGCCGCGCGCCGCTCTGTACCGCGAAGGCTGGACGTGGCGGCTCATCGACCGGGCGGTGACGGCCGGGCGCCTCCGGCGGGCGCGCCGAGACGCCTACCTCCACGGTGACGTCGATGCGGCGACCTTCGCCGCATGTCGGATCGGCGGACAGCTTGCATGCGTCTCGGAGCTCGCGCGGCGGGGCGTCTTCGTGCTGGAGGCGAATCGACTGCACGTGCGTGTGTCTGAAACGGCGGGACGGCTGCGGTGTGAAGGCCGTGAGGTGCGGATCCACTGGTCGGGTGGCGGCGGGCGCGACGCAGCCAACGTTGGCCTCCTCGATGCGCTCCGGGATGCCATGCTGTGTCAGCCGCCCGTCGAGGCCGTCGCGACCCTCGACTCCGCGTTGCACCTCGGCCTCGTCGACGAGGCCGATCTCGCCGAGGTCTTCCGTCGGCTTCCGCGGCGGCTCCAGATTCTGCGGCGACTGACGGACGCTGCAGCCGAGGCGGGGAGCGAGAGCATCATGCGCCTGCTGCTGCGCAAGGCCGGGTGCCACGTGCAGAGCCAGGTGAGGATCCCGGGCGTTGGGCGAGTCGACTTCCTCGTTGACGGGTGGCTCATCATCGAGTGTGACAGCGAGGCGCACCACGGCGGTTGGGAGAAGCAGCGGCGTGACAAGCGACGCGATCAGGTCGCGGCCTCGCTCGGATACGCGACCTACCGCCCCATCGCCGAGGACATCTTCTGGCATCGTGACGCGGTCATGGCCGCGGTCCGCGGACTGTGCGCCATGCGCGCCGTCGTGCGTCCGTGACAGCGGCAGAACGGTCGATTGCGCCGGGAGGGCTCCCGGTGGCACAGCCGTGACATACGCGGAGTGCGCGTGACATGGGTAGGACATCCGACGGGGTTCGACACTGCCCGTCCGCCGCGGCATCCTTGACGCGCCGGGCTCGTCGCGTCCGGCCGGAGCGGGCCCATCGTCGACCCCCGCACCGGTGACGAATGCAGGAGTTTCCGCGCGGCGCGGTCTTGTTTGTTGCATCGCGGCGTCGTCGACGACCGGAATTCCTGCATTCGTCACGGCTCGCGGACGGTATCCGACGTTGAGGGCGGCTACCGACGTGCGCCGTGGGCCGGGCGTGCTGTGCGGGGTGTTGTGCGCCGCGAGCGGTGGCCGTGGGCGCCACTGTAGGCCGCGAGCGGTGCCCGGTGTGTCGTGGGGCCGGGCCCGACACGGTGCCGCGCGGGGTCTCGGTAGGCTCGGCGCATGACCGATCAGCTCTCACCGCGCAGCCGACTCGTCCAGGAGGCCCTGCGCGCCGCGGGGATCCCCGGCGACATCGTCGTCCTACCGGATGCCGCGTCGACGGCGCCGCTCGCCGCGGCCGCGCTCGGGGTGGAGGTCGGGGCGATCGCCAACAGCCTGGTCTTCTGGTCCGACGGCGGGCCGCTCCTCGTCATGACGAGCGGGGCGCACCGCGTGGACACGACGGCGCTCGCCGGCCGGCTCGGACGCGAGAGCATCGTCCGGGCGACGCCCGAGCAGGTCCGCGAGGCCACGGGCCAGGCGATCGGGGGCGTCGCGCCGACTGGACACCCGGCACCCCTGACCACCGTGGTCGATGAGGCGCTCGCCGCCTACCCGGAGATCTGGGCGGCCGGCGGCACGCCGCACACCGTCTTCCCGCTGACCTTCGACCAGCTCGTCGCCCTCACCGGCGGCACGGTGACGCAGGTCGACTGAGTCTCCGAGCCGCGCGGCCGTGATTGCCGGGAGCGGGCGTGCTGACGCCAGGTGACCCGCACGTCCTCGTGCAGCACGGGCGCTCGCTCGCTTGACCGATGCGACTCCCACCCTGACAGCGCACGAGGCACACGCCCGAACCGGAGCTGCACGCCGCACACGCCGCCCGCGCGTCAGCGCAGACGCCGACCCAACTCGGTCGCCGCGGCGGTCACGGCGCGGACGAGCGACGGCCCGTCCGCGCCGGTGTCGTCCCACGTCACCGCGACCGCGGCGACCGGCCACGCGGCGTGGTCGTGCACCACAGCCGCGACCGAACGGAACCCGAGAGTGACCTCGCCGTCCTCGCTGGCGTGACCCTCGGTGCGCACCGTGCCCAGGAGTTCGCGCAGCTCCGACGGACGCCGGGGACCGCGGCCCGTGCGGTCGGCGAACGCCGTGGCATCCGGGTACAGCGCGCGCACCTGCTCGCGGGGGAGCGCGGCGAGCATCGCGCGGCCCGTCGCGGTGAGATGGGCCGGCAGTCGCACGCCCACCTCTGTCACGAGCGCGGGGCGGCGCGGCGCGCGCTCCTCGACGATGTAGACGACATCGCGGCCGCTCATGACCGCGAGGTGCGCGTTCTCACCTGTTGCGTCGGCGAGCGCGGCGACGAGCGGTCGTCCGAGCCGCGTGAGCGGCTGCTGGCGCGCGAAGCCGCCAGAGAGTTCGAACGCGGCGGTGCCGAGCCCCCAGCGGCGCGTGTCGGCCAGGTGGACGACGAACCCGTGCGCCGACATCGCACCCAGCAGGTGGTAGACGCTCGAACGGGGGATGCCGAGGTGGTCGGCGATCGTCCGCGCCGCGACCGGCCCGCGCTGGCGCCCAAGGAACGCGAGGATCCGGAGCGTCTGGTCGGCGGCGGGGACCTGCGGGCCGGGGCGGGCGGCGCCCCCGCCCGCGACCGACTCTCCGGATGTGTCTGTGATCACAGACACACAATGCCACGGATGCCTCGACCCGGTGGCCGGTCCGGAGTGGAATCTCCTCATGAGCCTCTCCACGCCCACGTCGGCGCCGAGCATCGACCTCGCGCCCGTCCTTGTGGGCGAGAGCCCGCTGAGCCCCGCCGACGTCGTCGCCGTCGCCCGCCATGGCGCGCGCGTCCGGATCGCGCCGGAGGCGCGCGAGCGCGTCGCGGCATCCCGCGCCCTCATCGAGCGCCTCGCGGACGACCCCGAGCCGCACTACGGAATCTCGACGGGCTTCGGCGCGCTGGCGACGACCTTCATCGCACCCGAGCGGCGGCGGCAGCTCCAGGCATCCCTCATCCGCTCGCACGCAGCCGGCACAGGCACCGAGGTCGAGCCCGAGGTCGTCCGTGCCCTCATGCTGCTGCGCCTGCAGACCCTCGCCTCCGGACACACCGGCGTCCGCCCCGTCGTCGTCGACACGTACGTTGCGATGCTCGACGCCGGAATCACGCCGATCGTCCGCGAGTACGGCTCGCTGGGCTGCTCGGGCGACCTCGCGCCGCTCTCGCACGTCGCGCTCGCGGCGCTCGGGGAGGGCGAGGTGCGGGATGCCAGAGGGCAGCTCGTCGAGGCATCCGACGCGCTCGACGCGGCAGGGATCGCTCCACTCGTGCTGGAGGAGAAAGAGGGGCTCGCCCTCATCAACGGCACGGACGGCATGCTCGGAATGCTCCTGCTCGCGATCGCGGACCTCGAGATGCTGCTCGACACGGCCGACGTCGCCGCCGCGCTGTCCGTCGAAAGCCAGCTCGGAACCGACGCCGTCTTCGCCGCCGACCTCATGGCGCTGCGTCCGCAGGTCGGACAGGGCGTGTCGGCCGCGCGGCTTCGCGCCCTCCTCGCGGGATCGGAGATCATGGCGAGCCACCGCGACCCCGCCGTGTGCACGAGGGTGCAGGATGCCTACTCGCTGCGCTGCTCGCCGCAGGTGCACGGCGCCGCCCGCGACACCCTCGACCACGCCGCGCTCGTCGCGTCGCGGGAACTCGCGGCCTTCGTCGACAACCCCGTGGTCACCTCCGACGGGCGCGTCGAGTCGAACGGGAACTTCCATGGCGCGCCCGTCGCGTACGTGCTCGACTTCCTCGCGATCGCCGTCGCCGACGTGGCATCCATCTCGGAGCGCCGCACCGACCGGGCCCTGGATGCGGCGCGCAACCGCGACCTGCCGCCGTTCCTCGCCGACGAGGTCGGGGTGGACTCCGGGCTCATGATCGCGCAATATGCCGCCGCGGGCATCGTCTCGGAGCTCAAACGCCTCGCCGTTCCCGCCTCGGTCGACTCGATCCCCTCGTCTGCGATGCAGGAAGACCACGTCTCGATGGGCTGGGCCGCCGCGCGGAAGCTCCGGCGCGGCATCGACGGGCTCGCGCGCGTCCTCGCGATCGAGATCGTGACGGGATGCCGCGCGCTGGACCTGCGGGCCCCGCTGCGGCCGGGACCGGCGACCGCCGCCGTCCGTGAGCTGCTACGCGACACCGGGGTCGCGGGCCCGGGCCCGGACCGGTTCGTGAGCCCCGACATCGAGACCGCGACCGCCCTCGTGCTCGCCGGTGCGGTGGTCGGAGCCTCGGCGGCGGCGGTCGATGCCTGGCGCAACGGCTCCGGTGGCGTCGGTGCGGCGCCGGGTGCTGGCGATGCGGCACCCCGAACTCCTCCATTCCGCGCCTGACGACCCCTGAAACACCGGATAGTGGCCCCGCGACCGGCGAAGTGGAGGAGTTCGGGACAGCGGTCGTCCGGCACCCGCCCCGAATCAGGCCCCAAGGTACCGGCCGAGACCAGACGAGACCTGACGAGAACGTGAGAGAAGGAGACCCGCATGACTGAGACACACGATCAGACCGCCAACGGCACCGCCCCGGCGCCCGCGCGTCGGCCCGTGCGGGCGCCGCGGGGCGCGGAGCGAACGGCCAAGAGCTGGGGCGCCGAAGCGGCCAAGCGGATGCTCATGAACAACCTCGACCCCGAGGTCGCCGAGCACCCCGAAGACCTCGTCGTCTACGGCGGCACGGGCCGCGCGGCGCGGTCGTGGGACGCGTACGACGCGATCGTCCGCACCCTCGACGAGCTCGAGCCCGACGAGACGCTGCTGGTCCAGTCGGGCAAGCCGGTCGGAGTCTTCCGCACGCACGAATGGGCGCCGCGCGTGCTCATCGCCAACTCGAACCTCGTCGGCGACTGGGCGACGTGGCCGGAGTTCCGCCGCCTGGAGGACCTCGGCCTCACGATGTACGGCCAGATGACGGCCGGCTCGTGGATCTACATCGGCACGCAGGGGATCCTCCAGGGCACCTACGAGACCTTTGCCGCCGTCGCCCGCTCGCTCCCGGCGCGAGAAGGTGAAGACGCCCGCGACGACCTCGCCGGAACCCTGACCCTCACCGCCGGCGCGGGCGGCATGGGCGGCGCGCAGCCGCTCGCCGTCACGCTCAACGGGGGAGCCGTCCTCATCGTCGACGTCGACGAGACCCGCCTCGCCCGCCGCGTCGCGCACGGCTACCTCGACGAGTACACGACAGACCTCGACACCGCTCTCGCCCGCGTCATCGCCGCGAAACAGGCCGGCGAGGCGCTGAGCGTCGGCGTCGTCGGCAACGCGGCGGAGATCTTCCCCGAACTCCTCCGCCGACAGCAGGCCGGCGAGGTCCAGATCGACATCGTCACGGACCAGACGAGTGCCCACGACCCGCTCGCCTACCTGCCGGTCGGGCTCAGCGTCGCCCAGTGGAAGGATGCCGCGGCCTCCGACCCCGCCGCCTTCACCGACCGCGCCCGCGCGTCGATGGCCGCGCACGTCGAGGCGATGGTCGGGTTCATGGATGCCGGTGCCGCCGTCTTCGACTACGGCAACTCGATCCGGCGTGAGGCGGAGCTCGGCGGTTTCGACCGCGCTTTCGCCTTCCCCGGGTTCGTGCCCGCCTACATCCGGCCCCTGTTCGCCGAGGGTCGGGGGCCGTTCCGCTGGGTCGCGCTGTCGGGCGACCCCGAGGACATCGCGAAGACCGACCGCGCCGTCGCGGAGCTCTTCCCCGAGGATGCCGCCCTGCGTCGCTGGCTCGAGAAAGCGGGTGAGACCGTGCACTTCGAAGGCCTTCCGGCGCGCATCTGCTGGCTCGGCTACAAGGAGCGCCATCTCGCCGGCCTGCGCTTCAACGAGATGGTCGCGTCGGGGGAGCTCAAGGGCCCCATCGTGATCGGCCGCGACCACCTCGATGCGGGGTCGGTCGCGAGCCCGTATCGCGAGACAGAGGCGATGGTCGACGGCTCCGACGCGATCGCCGACTGGCCCCTGCTGAACGCCCTCCTGAACACGGCGTCGGGCGCATCGTGGGTGTCGATCCACCACGGCGGCGGGGTCGGCATCGGCCGCTCGATCCATGCCGGTCAGGTCACTGTCGCCGACGGCACGCCGCTCGCCGCCGAGAAGCTCGAGCGGGTGCTCACGAACGACCCCGGCACGGGCGTTATGCGCCACGTCGACGCCGGCTACGAGCGCGCCCGCGAGGTCGCTCGCGAACGCGGACTCACCGTGCCGATGATGGATGCCCCGTGAGCCGCCTGCTCATCACGAATATCGGGGAGCTCACGACCAACGTCCCCGTCGACGGCGACCCCTGCGGCGCCCTCGCCGATGCCGCGATCCTCATCGACGGCGGCCGGGTCGCGTGGACGGGCCCGGCCGCCGACGCCCCGACCGACGTGGATGAGACGGTGGATGCCGCAGGGCGCGCCGCCCTGCCCGGGTTCGTCGACAGCCACACCCACCTCGTCTTCGCCGGCGACCGGGCGGACGAGTTCGAGGCCCGCATGGCCGGCGTGCCGTATGCCGCAGGCGGCATCCGCCGCACGGTGGCGGCCACGCGCACCGCGTCAGACGACGAGCTACGCACGCGTCTCGCCGGGTTCGTGCGCGAACTGCACGCTCAGGGCACGACGACGTTCGAGGTCAAGACCGGTTACGACCTGACCGTCGCGGGCGAGGAGCGCTCGGCGCGACTCGCGGCCGAGGTCACCGATGAGGTCACATTCCTCGGTGCGCATGTCGTCCCGGCCGAGTACGAACACGACCGCGCCGCGTACCTCGACCTCGTGTGCGGCCCCATGCTGGAAGCGGTGCGCCCGTTCGTGCGCTGGATCGACGTCTTCTGCGAGCGCGGCGCGTTCGACCCCGCCGAGGCGGAGCGCGTCCTCGCCGCGGGCGCTGCGGCGGGCCTCGGCACCCGCGTGCACGGCAACCAGCTCGGCGAGGGTGAGGGGGTGCGCCTCGCGGTCGCGCATGGCGCGGCATCCGTCGACCACTGCACCTACCTCAGCGACGCGGATGTGGCCGCCCTGGCGGCGGGCGACACCGTGGCGACCCTCCTGCCCGGGGTGGAGTTCTCGACGAGGCATCCGTATCCCGACGCGCGCCGGCTGCTCGACGCGGGCGTCACGGTCGCGCTCGCCAGCGACTGCAATCCGGGCACGAGCTTCACGAGCTCCCTGCCACTCATGGTCGCGCTCGCCGTCCGCGAGATGGGGATGACGGTCGGCGAGGCTGTTTGGGCGGCGACCGCGGGCGGTGCGCGCGCCCTGCGCCGCACCGACATCGGTCACCTCGGCGTCGGCGCGCGGGCTGACGTCGTGATCCTGGATGCCCCGACGCGCACGCATCTCGCCTACCGACCGGGCGTCCCCCTCGTGCGCGAGGTCTACGTCGGCGGGAAGCGCGTCGCCTGACGGGGCTCTCTCCGTCCGACCGGGCGTCCCCTCGTAGGCGGGGCCCACAGCGGCGACTCCGCCGCCTGGCGGGGCGTACTCAGTCCAGCCGGACGCCCGCGCGCGCAGCGATCACGGCAGCGCGACCGTCGCGGCGTCCGGGGTCAGCGACGTCGCGACGGCCCAGTCGTCGGTGTCCCACCGGAACGTCGCCACGGCGCACGTCGGCATACGGCCGATCGCGCCGTCGGAGAGGCGGTCGGCGAGGATCGTCATCCCCGGGTCGTGCGCCACGACGAGCACGCCGTCGACGCCCCGCGCGGCGGCGGATTCCAGCAGCAGCCCGGCGGGAGCGCCGTAGAGCTCGGGGTCGAGTTCGACGTCGAGCCCGAGCGCCGCGCCGAAGAACGACGCGGTGGTCCGTGCGCGCAGCGCCGTGGAGGAGAGCACGGCGTCCAGCCGCACGCCCGATTCGGCGAGCCGCCGCGCCTGCACCGGCGCGTCGCGCATGCCGCGCGCGTTGAGCGGTCGGTCGTGATCGGCGAGCTGCGGGCTTCCCCAGTCGCTCTTGGCGTGTCGGACGAGGACGAGGGTCGTCACGCGGAAGGCTCCGTTCGGTCGTGGACGCCCGCGAGGAGTTCCAGGACGCACAGCGCCGCGAGGCGGACCGTGCGACCGTCGGGTGCGTCGGCGGTCGCGTCGACCTCGACGATATCAGCGGAGCGCACCCGGGCATCCGCCGCGAGCGCACGGACGAGGCCGCGCAGCTCCCACGCCTGCAGGCCGCCTGGCACAGAGGCGGGGCAGCCGGGCGCGACGGCGCGATCGCACACGTCGATGTCGATGTCGAGGTGGATGCCGCGGTCGTCACCTGCCGGGGCGGCGCCTCCTCCCGCGACCTCCCGCGCCTCGGCGACGACGTCGGCGACGCCGCGGCGGCGCAGGTCGTCGAGCGTGATGACGCGGATGCCGAGATCGGCGGCCCGTCTGGCGTACGCGGACGAGTTCGCGAAGTCGGCTATGCCGATCTGCACGATGCGCTTCGGGTCCAGTCCGTCCGCGACGAGCCGCCGCACGGGGGAACCGTTGGAGACGCCGTCGCGCAGATCGAAGTGCGCGTCGAGCGTGATGAGCCCCGCGGCATCCGCGCCCTGCGCCGTGGCGTACGTGATCGAGTTGTCGCCACCGAGCGCGATCACGAGCCCGGCGCGTGCGGCGAGGCTCGACGTACGCGCGCGCAGGCGCTCCTCACCCTCCGGTCCGTCGGGATCGGCGACGTCACCGGCATCCGCGATCCGGAGCACCTCGGCGAGATCGACCGGGGGTGGGCCGAGAAGTGTCGGGCTGTAGCGGCGCAGCGCGTCGCGCACGGCGGCGGGCGTCGCGTCGGCGCCGGTCGGGGACAGGGAGGTCTTCGATGCCGGAGCGCCGAGCAGCACGGCCTCCCACCGCGCATCGTCGTCGGGCGCCGGCCACTCGCCGGCGCGCGGCCAGAGGGGATCGTGCGACAGCGCCATCAGTCGACGTACACCCAGGCGGTGCGCCCGCTCGCGAGGGTCACGGCGATGCGGCGGTACAGCGCGACCTCGTAGTCGTCGGCGGCGTCCAGCTCGGCGGCGCTCACGTGCAGCACGACGCCCGTCACCTTGTCGACCGCGCGCCCGGTCGCGCGGAGGATCGGGTGCACCGAGAGCCCGGAGAGGTCCGTGACGCGTTGGTCCTCGATCTCGACGTAGTCGACCGTGTACCCGGGGAGGGCGTCGGGTTCACCCGCGACGAGGCGCCCGAACGTGTCGAGCTGCACCTCGGCGTGCTGCAGCGTGCCGTAGGTGAACAGCAGCTGGTCGGCGGGCTGATCGCTCACCCTTCCACGGTACTCCGCACGCCGCGGGGCTTCCAGCCTCGTCAGCGGATCAGGGCATGCGCGATCGCGTAGATCGCGGCACCCGCGAGCGCACCGACGATCGTGCCGTTGAGCCGGATGTACTGCAGGTCGCGCCCGACCATCAGCTCGATCTTCTCGGTCGTCTCGGCCGGGTCCCACTTCTCGACGGTGTCGGTGATGATCGACGCGATGTCGTGCCGATAACGATCGACGAGGAACACCGCGGCATCCGACAGGCGCCCGTTCACCCGGCTCTGCAGCGCCGTGTCGGTCGTCAGCCGCTCGCCGATCTCGCCGAGCGCGGCCGACATCCGACGCCGGAGCGCGCTCCCGGGGTCGCCGAGGCTCTTCAGCAGTCCTGCCTTCGCCGTATTCCATGCCTCGCCGGCGAGCTCCCGCACCCGCGGGCTGTCGAACACGGCGCTCTTGGCTTCTTCGAGTCGCGTGATCGTCGCGGGGTCGTGCTGCAGATTGCCGGCGAGCTTCGTCAGGTAGCGGTCGACCGCGTGGCGGGCGGGGTGCTCGGGGTCGGCTTGCACGGCCGCGACGAACTTCACCGCCTCGTGGTACACCGTGTCATCCACGAGGCGCATCGCCACCGACGGCACCCACGACGGCAGTCGCCGCGACACAAGCCCCGAGAAGGACTCGCGGTTCGCCTGCAGCCAGGTTTCGATGCTGTCGACGGCGAGGTCGACCGCGCCGTGGTGCGCCCCGGCATCCACGACCCGCTCGAGCCATCCACCGATCGTCGGCGCCCACTCCGGGCTCAGCAGGTGCTCGCGGGCGAGATCGCCGATGAGGTCCTGCACCTCGTCGTCGCTCAGCGCATTGAGGATGCCCGTCGCCATCGTGGATGCCTCGCGCGAGACGAGCTCGGCGTGGTCCGGGTCGCTCAGCCACGCGCCCGCCGTCGCGGCGATGTTGGTCGACTCGAGCTTCGCGCGCACGACCTCGCCGGCGAGGAAGTTCGTCTCGATGAACTCGCCGAGGCTCCGGCCGATCTCGTCCTTGCGCTTCGGGATGATCGCGGTGTGCGGGATCGGGATACCGAGGGGGTGGCGGAACAGCGCCGTGACGGCGAACCAGTCGGCGAGCGCACCGACCATGCCGCCCTCCGCGGCGGCGCGGACGTAGCCGAGGGCGGGGATGCGCGGTTCGAGCGCGAACGCGACGACGAAGAGGATCGCCATGAAGACGAGCGCGCCGAGCGCGACGCCCTTCATGACACGCAGGGACCGGCGGCGCTCCTGATCGGCGGGGCTCAGCAGCTCGGTCGGCGTCCTCGGCATGCCGTCAGTCTCGCACGGTGCGTCTCGGCGGCGCGTATCCTGGCGGCGTGATCGACGACATCAAGAAGCGCGCCCTGCACCGCACCGCGATCGTGGAGGGCCAGGTGCGAGGACTTGCGAAGATGATCGAGAACGAGGACTACTGCATGGACATCATCGCCCAGTCCCGCGCGATCCAGAAGGCGCTCGCGTCCCTCGACAAGCTGCTGGTCGAGAACCATCTGCGCACCCACGTCGCGCACATGTTCGAGCACGGCGGCCCCGAGCGGGAGCAGGCCGTCGCCGAACTCCTGAAGGCGTTCGAGGTCGAGGGGCGCTGACCGGGGCATCCGTTCGCGGCGGATGCCGCCCGTCACCCCATCAGTAGGTCGAGACCGGCCCGAGCCATGCGGCGGCGACCGTGGAGTGCGCCGACTCGGGGTCGGAGGGGTGGAACATCCCGGCGAGCACGTCGCGGTACAGGCGGCTGAGCTCCGTGCGCGTGAAGTAGGACGAACCGCCGGCGACGAGCATCGCCTCGTCGACGATCTGCTTGGCCGCGACGACCGCGCGATGCTTGAGCCCCGACAGCTTCGCGAACCACAGCCCGCCGTGGTCCGCCCGCGCGTCGACGTCTCCGGCGACGGCGGCGATCTGGGGGAGGAGGGCGTCGTAGGCGAGGGCCATCTCGGCGATGCGCCAGCGGATGTCGGGGTCGTCGCTGTAGGCGAGGCCCGTCTTCTTCGAGGTGCGCTTCTTCGCCGTCTCGACGGCGAAGTCGAGCGCGCGGCGCGCGATGCCCGTGTAGACGGATGCCAAAAGGACCTCGAACACGCTGAAGATGCCGAACACGATCGGGTCGGGGTTCGGCCCGGGTGCCACGCGGCGCACGACCCGGTCGGCCGGGGCGACGGCGCCGTGCAGCTCGGTCGTCCGCGACTGCGTGCCGCGCATGCCGACCGTGTCCCAGTCGTCGCGGGTCGTCACGGCGTCCGTCCGCGGCACGAATGCGTAGACCATCTGCGGGCCGTCGGGGCTCGTCGTGTCGAGACCGTGCAGGCCCAGCTGGGTCCAGACGGGCGCGAGCGAGGTGAAGATCTTCGTTCCCGTGAAGGCGTACCCGCCGTCGCCGGTGGGGGCGGCGTCGGTGTCGCTGCCGAACAGCACGAGGTCGTTGCCGGCCTCGCTGATGCCGAACGCGAACACCTCGCCTGAGGCTGCGCCCTCCTGCACGAAGCGGAGGGAGTCGATGCCGCGATCGGCCAGGACCTTGGCGACGCCCGTCCAGACGAGGTGCATGTTCACGGCGAGTGCCGTGGCGGGAGCCGCCGACGCGAGGCGCTGCTGCAGGAGCGCCGCCTCGGCGAGGCTGAGCCCCGCACCGCCGAGCTCGGCGGGCACGAGAATCGCGAGATACCCGGCCTCTTTCAGCTCCGCAAGGTCTTCGTCGGGGAAGCGGTTCTCGGCATCCACCGCCGCGGCGCGCGAGCGGATGCGCTCGAGCAGGTCGTCGGGGAGGTGGTCGGCGGGGCTGAAATCGGTCACCCTTCCATCCTGCCCCCGCGCCGGGCGGCTCGGCCTCGCCCGCGCGGATGCCCGCGACGTGCCGCGCCCGCGCCGTCCCGACGCCGTGCCGCGCGCCGTTGCGGACGCCGTGCGTGACGAATGCAGGAAAAGCGCGAGCGGCCTCAGCGGAGGGCCGCCTCCAGGTGCCGCATCGTGGCCTCGGGGAGATCGCGGTGCGGCGAATGTCCTGCATTCGTCACCACCGACATCGTCACCACCGGGTTCTGTCGCACCTCGTCGGCCAGAGTCCCCGTGAAGATCGAGTAGACGTTCGGGTCGCTCGCGATGATGTGCGTCGGGACGGTGAGCCGGGCCGCGGCCCCGCGCACGTCCCACGGAGTGTTCTGCACGCTGGTCTGCTCGACGGCCCAGCGGCTCGCCTGCGCAGCCGACAGCGCCTTCAGCTCGATGTCGTGGGGATGCCACGTGGGGTGCTCGGCGCGGACGGCCGCTTCGGACGTATCGGCGAAGGCGGTTTCCTGGCTGACGCGCACGAGGGCACGATCGTGGTCCTGCAGATGGATGGCGGGGTCGATGAGCACGAGACGCCGCGTCCACGTCGGCGCATCGGCGCTCGCGACGGTCGCCGCCGCGCCCCCCAGGGAGTGGGCGACGACGAGATCCCAAGGGGCGTCGTCGGCGGTCACGGTGCGGGCGAGATCGGCGGCGTACGCCGCGATCGAGTAGTCGAGCGTGCGCGGTGCGGTGCCGTGACCGCGCAGATCGACCGCCGTGGCATGCCAACCGGCATCCGCGAGCCAGGTTCCGTAACGCCACATCAGTGCGCCGCTCGAGCCGAGACCGTGCACGAGAAGAGCCCGGCGGCGGGCGGCAGGGTCGCCCCAGGAGAGGCGGGGGAGGGTCACGGGCGTGCTCATGCCCCCAGCCTAGGAGCGCGGCGTCCGGCCACTGGGCACGCGCGGTGACGGATGCCGCAGGCATCCTGCCATCACGTGATGACGGGGACGGGCTCCGTGTCGGGGATGGGGCTCGCGTCGCGGCCGCGGAGGTCGGGGAAGCCGCGCACGCAGGCGGCGGCGACGACGGCACCGAGGATCGCGAACCCGGCGGCGGCCGCATATGCACCGGCGGGGCCGACGCCGTCGATGAGGAAGCCGGCGATCGCCGAGCCGAGGGCGGCGCCGATCAGCTGCCCCGTGCCGATCCAGCCGTACGCCTCGGCGGTCTCGCTGAATTTCACGGACGCGGACGTCATCGCGAACATCACGGCGAGCGCCGGGGCGACGCCGACACCCGCGACGAGAAGACACAGGCTGACCCACCACGGCGTCGACGCGGTGACCTCGTCGACGAAGAACACGGCGGCGGTGAGGCCGACGGCGACGACCGTCAGGCGCCTGGCCATCGCCCACGGGCCGATCGGGATGTGACCGAATGCGAGCCCGCCGGCGAGGCTGCCGACCGAGAACACGGCGAGGACGAGCCCGGCCTCGAGTCCGCCGTGGCCGAAGGTCGCCACGACCGCCGCCTCGACGGCCGCACACGCCCCGATGAGGAGGAATCCGATCACGGTGGCGAGGAGGACGACGGGCTTTCCGAGGACCTTGCCGAACGCGCGGCGGCTGCGCGGGATGCGTACGCGCCCCACTTCGGGGGAGAGGATGAACCACGCGCCGCCGAGGACGAGGATGACGATGATCAGCAACAGGCCGACGACCGTGCCGACCTGCGTCGCGACGATCGTGATGAGCACGGGCGCGAGGATCCAGATGATCTCCTGCAGGCTCGCATCGAGCGAGAACAGCGCCGTCAGCTGGCGTGAGTTGACGAGCTTCGGGTAGATCGTGCGCACCGCCGACTGCACAGGCGGCGTGGATAGGCCCGCGACGAGGCCGCACGCCATGTAGCCCGGGACGCTCATCGGCACGAGGGCGAGGACCATGAGCGCCGCGGCGCACACCGCGGTCGTCAGCGTGAGCACACGGCGGATGCCCCAGATGCCCATCCAGCGGCTCGTGACGGGGCCGGCGACGGCTTGACCGATCGAGGTCGCCGCGAGCACGAGCCCCGCGGCACCGTAGGTGCCGGTCTGCTGCTCGACATGCAGGAGGACCGCGAGGCTCATCATCCCGTTGGGGAAGCGGGCGGTGAGCTGTGCGGCGATGATGCGCGCGACCCCGGGGGTGCGCAGGAGTTCCCGATATCCCGCCACCCCTCTACGGTACCCGTCGGCGTACGGTACCCGTCGGCGAGGGCTCGCCGCCGCGGCGATCGGGTGCGTGCGCGCGACACGCCCGACACGCCCGCGACACGCCGGAGTGCACGATCCACAGGCGGATTCGATGTCGGAGGCCCCTCGTACGGTCGCAGCTGTGGATGGATGCCTCGGGCATCCGTGAAATGCGCGGGATTCAGGACTTTTCGCGCAGCGGAATCCGTCTCGCGGCTGTGGATGAAACGGTGGACAAGTTGTGTTGTACCTGGGGAGAGCGGTGCAAAACTACACGGATGTAACTACTACCCCTTGTGGTGCTTCCGAGTGTCGGTACCCATATGTAGTATTGGACTCCCGACGGCGTACAGCCGGAGAACGGGCTTGATTTTGAGGGGAGAACGGATCGACATGGCGATCACGGTTTACACGAAGCCGTCGTGCGTGCAGTGCAACGCGACGTACCGGGCACTGGACTCGAAGGGCATCGACTACGAGGTGCTGGACCTGTCCGAAGACCCGGCGGCGCTCGAGCACGTCAAGTCGCTCGGGTACCTGCAGGCGCCGGTCGTCGTCACCGACGAGGACCACTGGTCGGGCTTCCGCCCCGACAAGATCGACGAGCTCGCC
>ERZ781399.1929-NODE-1929-length-17524-cov-4.005266_pt1 | contig 17524 bp, 21 predicted proteins | sample MGYA00511014_ERZ781399 | MGnify/ENA primary metagenome ERZ781399 (study PRJEB29847, sample SAMN06458254) | wastewater metagenome | isolation source: Wastewater bioreactor | place: South Africa: Cape Town | study: EMG produced TPA metagenomics assembly of the...
GAGAATTCCTCCTTCATATTATTATTATTATTCTTCCAGATTAAACGAGGATGATTAATTCTTTCTATTTTTATTTGGTTAGGCAAATAAAAATTGAAAAGTTTCGTTTTCGTTTTGTTACGCGTAGATTTAAAATTTAAACTTAAGTAGATGATAAAAGAAAAGGAAAAGAAAGCTTAACTCTAATCCAGAGATAAATTATTTCGAAGATTTCTTTTCGCCAATATTTTTAATCGATTTCTTTTGAAAACTAAGCAAGAGCAAAAACAGCAACTTTGTCTTTTTCTTCTTCTTCTTCTTCTTTTTCCTTGTTTCATGATATTGTTCTCTTTTTGTGTTTAACGAGTCGACGAGGGTCTATTGTTGATTTACTAAACAATACACGAGACACCGTTGTTCAAATATTAATCGATTGACTGCTAGAATATATATATATATATATATTAAATCGAGTAATCAAAAATTCAGTTTTTTTCATTTTCTCTTCTATTCATAAATATGAAGTATCATCTGTTCAAATCGATAAATGTCAAGTATCATTACAGAAAATTTTTTTCTCTCTCTTTTCTTCGTCTAAAACTCTTTCTATGATTTCAGATTTAAATACAGGCAATCGATGAGAATGATGTAATTAAATCATCGTTTGTCAAATAAAAAAAAAGAACTTACAAATAACAAGTTTAGTTTATTTCCTTTCACGATGATCCCATCGACTTGTATGTTAATAAATCTCTTCTATTTCGTGTTATATTTAACAACGAATTGGACGTGTGCTGCTCTATCGAATACAATTGTGATTGAAATTAATGGAGATTGTGCAACATTAGGAAAGAAAATAGCCGATGAACATGGCCATCGTTATGTTCGAGAGATTTTTCAAGGTTTTTGCGAACTTGAAGAAGATCCACTATCAAGAAATCACACGAGATATCGACGGGCACTTGATGATGGAATTCATCCCGAACAATTCATTGGCTATCATAGAGATGTATGTCATAGACAAGAATTGATTTGAAATTCCATAAAATTCGTTCAATTAGGTTCTATGGGCTGAAAGTCAAGTACCGAAAATTCGTAGGAAACGTGAATTTGTTTTTAATGATCCACAATGGAATTCAATGTGGTATTTGGTAGGATAGATTAGATGTTATTAAATTCAAATAGGAAAATTTCAATTCGACTAATTTAGATACGACATTCTCAAGTTCCGTCATTGCCAGATTTGAATGTCACCGGTGCTTGGGCAATGGGATACACAGGTCGTGGAAAAGTTGTTACTTTTCTAGATGATGGTCTAGAATTTGATCATCCTGATTTGCGAGAAAATTATGTATGTTGATAAATGAAACGAGATGATTTTTTTTTCAATACATTTGTTTTTATAGGATCATGAAGCAAGTACAGATATTAATGGTGATGATGATGATCCAACACCACGTTATGAGCCAACAAATGAAAATAAGTGAGTAACTTCGATTTTTTTTCTGTGAATATTTTCAAAAATCATATTCATTAGACATGGAACTCGATGTGCAGGTGAAGTTGCAGCTAAAATTAATAATAATATTTGCGGTGTTGGCATTGCGTATCATGCAAGTGTTGGTGGTATTCGAATGTTAGATGGAGATGTCACTGACAGTGTAGAAGCACGATCACTTAGGCATCGACCAGATCATGTTGATATTTATTCAGCTAGCTGGTAGAGACGAATACAAAGTTCCTATTTATTTTATTGAGATTTGATTGTTGTCTAGGGGACCTGATGATAATGGTCTTGTAGTTGATGGACCGGGTCGATTGGCTAAGAAAGCATTTGAAAATGGTGCTTTAAATGTAAATTGAAATATTGAAGAATTTTCTGCATTTTTTTTTCTAATGATTGAAATTGAATCGTAGGGACGTGGAGGTAAAGGATCAATATTCGTTTGGGCTAGTGGTAACGGTGGTCGACAATCAGATTCTTGTGCTTGCGATGGTTATATCACTTCAATCTATACCGTACGAAATCGAATCATAACATAAATAAAAGCATCGCACAATTATCGTTCTCTAGATTGCAATTAGTGCAACAACGGAACATGGTGATAAACCATGGTATCTTGAAGAATGTTCAGCTACTCTTGCGTCTGCATACAGTAGTGGACAAATGAATAGCGGTGAACGTGATATTGTATGTTGTCTTTTGTTTATTCAGAAAATGAATTTTTGATTTTATCGTTCAAGTATACAACTGATCTAAATCATGCGTGTACAAGTCATCATACAGGTACATCTGCTGCTGCGCCATTGGCTGCTGCAATCTATGCTCTTGTTCTCGAAGCAAAGTACTGTTGATTAGACATTAAAATTCAGAAAAGATATCTTTTTCGATTATATTAGTCCATCTCTAACATGGCGTGATATCATGCATATAACAGTACTTGGCTCTCGTCCGTATGCTATTCCTTCCAATACAAATATCGTTCGAAATGCTGCTGGTTTCAATGGTAATTATCTCTCGATGAATTTCTTATGCATCGTTTTCTTTTTGTTTCTTCTTTTATAGCAAGTAGTCGATTTGGTTTTGGTTTAATGGACGCTGGCCTAATGACTTGGTATGCCAGTGGCTGGAAAAACGTCCCACCGATGACAACTTGTGAATCGGTTACTAGTAATCCAAAACGATTGATCAGTGCACGTTCAAGTCAAATGTTTACATTAAAATTATCGGAATGCAAAGATAATGGCGAGCCGCAACGAGAAGTCAATTATATCGAACAGATTCAAGCATTTGTTACATTAAATACGGATCGACGTGGTGAAATTGAAATCTATCTTTATTCACCATCGAATACGCGAACTCAACTTTTACCTGTGAGTGTTGTAGATTTTTGAAGATATTTTTTGTGAACGACATTCGTCTACGTTCTTTTGCTCTTTCGTAGAAACGAGAACGTGATCAAAGCAATAAAGGCTTTCAAGATTGGCCATTCTTAACCGTTCAATTATGGGGCGAAGTACCGCATGGTCAATGGAAACTTGAAATTGTTAATACCGGAGGCGGCTCAGGTAAATACTCATTTTTTTCATAATTATAAATTAATATTGACTCTTTTTTTATTTTTTTCTTTCATTTAAAATTATCACATTATGTTTTCTTTTAGCAACATTATTATCATGGAGATTATTAGTTCATGGTACCCGTGCATACCCTCTTTCACCTCGAACTACAATTGTTCAAACACCCTACGCATCCGATCGATCTAGTGTAAGTCGTCTCTATCCGTCGTTATATTATGATTCATCATCATCCCAATCTATCTATTCTTCTCATTTGATCTTCCCTATTATTTTCTTTCTTCGACTACTTTCGCTTGATGACAGTGTCTACCGGAGAATGTGATACAAAATTGACTCGACTGAAGTTCATTTTTGTTTTTCTTTGTTTGTTTGTTTTTTTTTAATATTTTTTTTATAATTACTGACTTTTTAATTTTATTAATTGTTCCTCGAAAATTTTTTTTACAATAATAATAAGACTAAGAATATTTAAGAATTTTGTTTGTGTACGGTGCTCCTTGTCTTCTTCTAGCGTGTTTTTGAATACCCACGTACGAACAATAAATACGAAACAACAACAACTGTTGCTAATCCAGAACAACAACAACCAATTTCGGACACAGACACAAGAATAAATCAATTGTTAGCATTATTATATTCGAATCCATTGTATGTTTTGTATCGAAATTGGTTCTATCCAACATAATTCGCTTTTGAATACATTCCAAATCGAACAGTAGCGCATTTACTCAGGTTTTTCTAATCAAAAACATAGATATTCAATCAGATCAACTGACGATGCACGGTTAACAGTTTGTTTTCGTTTCTTTCGTTCTTTTTTTATATTTTGTTTCTTTGTGTTGACATATTAGTTTGTTTTTTTAATGTTTACTACTGTTTTCGACTTGTAATAAAGTGAACAGTTTTTTTTTATCAACAACGAATAAAGACTGATTTCTTACTCTTGTTTAGAAGGCGATACGAAAAGCGAAAGAGGTAAAAAGAGTTTTAAAAACACACACATTCTCCAAAGAGTATTCATTGATGTTTTCGTAAAAAGCATGATATGTCGTATACTTTTGTTCGTCTCTCTATACTGTTTATTTTTACTCGCATACTTCGAAGTTGTTATTTTTTTCTATTAATTTGAATCAATATTCTATATTCTAGTGTCATGTCGAATGTAAAACAGATGAAGCATGTGGAAATACGGATACTAGTTGTACGGCTTGTCGGCATTATAAACAAACATTAGATAATGATAAATTGTAAGTGAAAATTTTATTGCAAAACAAAACAAACAAATTCGATTTAGTCGTTGTGTGGGCATATGTCCTGAAGGAACATATGCTTCGGACAAGGAAAAATTATGTCTACCATGCCATTCACAATGTCGTTCATGTCGAAATGCAACAGAAACTAGTTGTATTAGTTGTAAGACGGATCTATTTCTAGTTCATGATGCGACCACATGTGTTGAATCGTGTCCGGAACAATATTTTACTGGTAGAAAGCTTTTGTTTTTTTTTGTAAAACGATATAATTTTGTTTTCTTTTTCTTGGATTAGATCGTCATTTGAGAAAATGTGTTCGTTGTAAAGCTGGCTGTGCATCATGTGACGCAAGTTCTCATATCTGTACATCATGTCCCGATGGTTATGCTTTGAAAAATACGGATTGTGTCAAAGCATCGAAAGAATGTGATGCAAACAGTTACTTTGATTTCATACAATCTGAGTAAATGATGATTTGTTGATTGCAAAAAAAAAACAAAATGAATTTATTTTAGTTGTCGAGAATGTCATTCGAAATGTTTAACATGCAGCGGTTCTCAAGCGAGTCAATGTAAAACTTGTGACAAACAAAGTGAATACCCGTATTTACAAACACATTCGTGTGTTTCGTCTTGTTCGCCTGGATATTTTCTTTCGGAGAAAACATTTCAATGTCTTCCATGTCATGAATCCTGTCTCAATTGTACTTCATCAAGTGACACATCATGTTTATCATGTAAAATCGGTTATGTTTATCTAGCCGATGAACATCGTTGCGAAAAACATCTTGGCAAACCATATTATATTGATTTAAATACCGGTGAAAGCCATACATGTCATAGTTCATGTACGCAGTGTAAAGGACCTGAACCCACCGATTGTATAGCTTGTAATGCATTGAATGAAGTTTTACTACTCGATGGACATTGTGTCAATCAATGTCCTGTGGGTACATTTAAAAAAGAACAAAAAACAATTGAAATCGAAACCAATGTTTGTTTGTTATGTGAAAATGGATGCCGAAAATGTCTCGATGAAAATCAATGTCAATTATGTGAAGAAGATAAAGGTTTTAGACTCATCAATTCCAAATGTAAACCAATCTGTCAAGCAGGGTAAGATCAAAATTAGAATCACGCACATTTTTTTCATTATTTTCTTTTCTCAAGAACTTTTCTGTCCGGAGATCGATGCGAATTATGTTCGAAAACTTGTTTGACGTGTTCAAATTCAACAAGTTGTTTAAGTTGTAATAAGGATTTATATTTGCTCAATCAACAATGTGTTGATGAATGTCCTGAACGATACTATACATCAAATCAGCAATGTTTAGCTTGCCATCCACTATGTCAAACTTGTCAAGGTAGACCAATGAATATTGAATAAGAAACATTGACGAATTGAATTTGATTTGTTTTATTTTGTGTTTCATTAGGATCGACAGAAAATGATTGTCTCAGTTGTTCGAAAGGTTTTGAATTTGATGAACGAGAAAAACAATGTGTCAATTTATGTCCGAATGGAAATTATTTCGATCAAAATGATGACATTTGCAAAATGTGTACGAATAATTGTTTAGAATGTCTTCATCCTGGTTCGTATTGTCGTCAATGCATCTATCCAATGTCATTAGATACATTTACACATCGTTGTTTACCTTGTTGTACAACGAATCAAACAACAAACGATTGTTGTCAATGTCCATCATCATGGGATGGATATTGTCTTCATCCACTTGTGAATCCATCGTCACAAACATCTCATTGGTTCGATTATTCTCTCAGTAGACTTCGAACAAAATTCCATGATTTAAATTCATCTAATCAAACAATCGTCATTGTTGCTCTCATACTGATTTTAATTAGTATTATTATTTGTTTTCTTAGTATATCACTTCGACAAGTTTGCCAATCGAAATCATCGTCAAAACATGATAATATCGAATATGTTATGTTACAAAATGTAGATGAAGATCATGATGATGATCATGATCATGAAGAACATAATTCGAAGTACATCTCAGCTAATGGACATAATACTAATAATCATCATCTCCAAACAACAATCTTATTGAATCATGTTGAAGAAACCTGAATATATCTTTTGTTATCTAATTCATGTGTTTACTTCTTTTTCTGTTAATATTTATTTTCAATTGTAACAGTGATTTGATTTGTTATTCTCATTCCATCATAATTATTTTAAATAACGTCTTTCATCGAACAAAAGAAGAAATAATAAAAAAAACGAAAGCGGCATCTCATTTGTTCGATAATCTACATACGATTTTTCATTAAATAAACAAAGAACACCTCACACACACTCACAACTCTATAGGAAAAAGCCAAACAACAACACTTGTTCTTTAGAATGATTTCTATCTGTTAAAAATATGAATTTATCCCCAAATACGATTGTTTTTTGTCTCTTGCTAATTGAAATCCATTGCACAATTTCATCGATTTTAATCGAGCATGGCTGTCGATGGAGGAAGAAATGATGTTGTTAAATTCATTAATGATGTCGATTGATTCGGTCTTGAATAATGATCACCTGAAGTTATAGCTAATCGATCGCGAACTAATTGTTTAGCAACCTAAATTTAACAGACAGACACAAATTTAAATTCGATTTGTTTTCTTTTTGTTCTACTCGTCGAGAAGCTTGAATAGCTTGTTCTTCAGCGTCATGTAAACGTTCTTCTAATATTTTAATACGATTCGCATTTTTCGCAAGAACTCGATCCATCTAAAAAAAACAAGACGAAAATGAGTAACTACTACTAATATTGCCTTCACAAAAACACAAACTTCAGCTTCCTTTCGTTTAACATCAGTCACATCGGATTGTAATTTTTCATTGCGACTGCGTAGATTTTCGATTTTCTGTTTCAATTCATTGATTCTTGTTTCACTTTGACTAGCTATTGTATGACATTCTTCTTTATACCTTAAACATATGCACATCATTTTCTATCGTTTTGTGTTCAATAATCCCTCTTACTTAACAATCATTCGTTGTTGTCGATTAACTAAATTTCTTAATTCATTAAAAGTTGTTCGATTAACTTCATCCCGTTGTGTCAAACGAGTTAAACAATCTTTATCTTTCTCAATAGTTTGTTCTTCATGACGTTTAATTAGCTCAGTTATACGACGTTGTAAGAGAATCTGTTCATTTTGTCCTGAGGAAAGTTTTTGTTTGAGTTCATTTAATTCTTCGAATGTTCGCGTGTAATCATGCGTCATTTTATCGAGATCACGAGAACATTTTTGTAAACGTTCAGTTAATTCTTTATGCTTATGTTCATGATTGATTTTTTCAGCATCGAACGATTGTTGAAGAAGTTTATGTGCTTGTTGAAGTTGTTCGAATTTAAGTTGAATTTCATCTCGATCACGTTCAGCGGTTAAACAACGTTTAGCTAGATCTTGATTGTCGATAGCACTTTTATCGAGATTAAGACGACGTTCTTGTAGAATCTAGGAAAAAAAATGAATTTCTATAGTTTTATTTTTTGTGTAGTTTTATTACTTTATCTAATTCATCTTCAACAGATCGTTTAGCTCGTAAACATTTGTCTAATTCCATTTGTTTTTGATTTAATTCCTTTAAAAATGAAAACAGTTCACTCATTTTCTTAAGATTTTTTTGTTTTAAATCTGTAAATCACAATACCGTTTCCATGTTATTATATTCCTGCATAATTCGTTCTAAATTTTCATTATATTGTTGTCGAACTTCTTCAACCTAAAGAATACTCTTTCAATTTTCTTGATCAATGTTCATTTTCATTTATTCCTACAGCAGTACGTGTTTTGACGGCAGCTTGTTCAATAAGTTCGTCAATAGTTCGATGCATACGTTCATGTTCGATTTGATTTTGTCCGTTTTCATTATTCTGATGAATATTTGTTTGTAAATGACCATATTGTTCCTGTTGATGTAATTGTTCGACAGTTTGTGCAAATTTTTCTTGTATACTTTGACTAAAATATGTTGTTGTTGAAGAGAGAAAAGAAAACTATCGAATCAAATAATAATCTTTACTATTTTTGAGTTAAATCATTTAATTTTGTTTCCATATCGTCTCGTTGTTGTTGAGCGGTTTCTTTTTCTTTTGAAATATGTTGAAGTCTAGTAAATGCAAAATTAATTGAATATGTTTGTTGTCGTTTTTTCTTGTTTTCCTACCGAACTTCGAGATCATCGAGAGAACTTTGAAAGGCAACAACTGTGCCATCATAACCAATTTCTTTTTTCAAATGATTACGTAATTCATCTTGCTACAAAAAAATGGATAATTCATCGAGTTTTCTTTCTTTCTCCTACATACTTTTTCGTAAACTGCGTTTTGAAGCATTTCATTTTGTCGTTCGAGTTCCTTAATACGAATATTACTTGTGACTAATTCACGACTTCGTTTACTAAAAAAACAAGAAATCGAAAATATGATTTCACTGATTTTTATTTCTTACGCTAGTTCTTCATGCGCCATTTTAATATCTTCCATAAGTTTGTATTCGACTTGTGCATGTTCTTCTTGTGCCTAATCGTAATTAGATGGATAAATAGTTATGTTGTCTGTTTTCTTTCGATTTATTTCATTAGTACCTGTTTGGTTTGCATGTCGAGTTTGATTAAATGTGGTTTAAGTGGATCTTTTAAATCCTCGTTTTCATGCTCGAGTTGAGCAATTCTTTGTCGACTTTCGTCACATAATTGCAAAGCATCATCTCTTTCTTGTTCTAGTAAATCTAATTTTCGTTTTTGCATTTCAATTATTGAATCGTTGCTAACGTTTAAAAATGTTTCCGGATGAAGACCTTGAAGACGTTCATCGACAGTTTGTCGTAAATCACGACGTAATGTTTCGTTTTCTTCAGATAATAATTTCATTTTTCGACGTATCGTATCTAATTCCGACTAAATTAATGAAAAATAACAAAACTATTAACTCTATTCATTCATAGTTATTACTTGAAATGTTTCAATTTGTGTACGTAATTTCGTACTTTCAAGTTCCATTTCAGCTCGATTGGCGTCCATGATTCTTCTTATTTTGAATACTAATAACTTTTGCGGCTTTAAAATCTCTTACAGTCAGTCATGTCGTTCACCGTTTCATAGGTGAAACCTCCAATGAATCATTTGTGTTACCAATCGCACGTGAACAGATGGCACCTCTTGTTGTTCTGCTGATTTTTTTTTACATTTCAAATCAGACGAACAGTCAAAGAGATCATCAATGACTTCAACAAAAAATAAATCACATGGAATTTATTTACATAGGATTCGAGATGAATTCAAACACCTAGTTACGTTTTATCCGAAAGAATGGGTCACTGCATTATAATAATTTATTTAAAATAAAATAATGATATTACACTTTTTAGTTGCTATCGTATGCTTAATAACTGGATGTAGAACTTCTTTATTGTTGGATTTCACGTAAAACATACAAGACACGATCTTTTTGTCATTTTCTGATAGACAAGATGGTACCTATTTGCGACGCTTGCTAATACAAATTTATGTATCTTTCTGAAATAAATCAGTACGATTGTCAGTAGTTGAACATAATTTTACCATTTACGATGTATAATAGAAATTTCATTTTCTTAATTTTAATTGTTAATTTTCGAATTATCAAATCACTGGCGGCCTACCAATAATCGCTAAACAGATGGCACCTCTTGTTATGTAACTTATACTATGATAAAATGATCTATAAATAAAGAAAGGAAACAATAGTGAATAACTGAACTGTATTTGTTAGTTCATATATCGAATGAATGTACACAATAGAAGGGTTGAATACAGTTATACTTTTTCTGATTACTATTTTAGAACATTATCTTCGACACCAGGTCAAGTTAATCGAATGTTTCTTGTTGAAATAACATTTTGAAGTACATAAGTGCGAATGATGACTATACGAACTCATTTATGACCTATTTATTTTCACATTTAGATCTAAGATAAACAGAGAAGGTCAATTGAAAAGTTTGTGTGCTTTTTCTTCATCATTCTATCGAAAGCCATGCTAGAAATGAATTCATCATCATCTATCAAACAAACTGATCAACGAGCAGTACGATTACGTGTGATTCAAAGGGAAATCAAAGAAATCTTTACATTTCATCCAAAAGAATGGCTCAATGCATTTCGTTTCAATTCATCATATCCTCTATTTGTTAAGGGTGATATCGATGGTTTTGTTGCACTGTTTATTAATAATTTGGCAACACTATTAGCCGTCATTTTAAGTTTACAACCAATTTTAGGAAATGATATTGTCTATGGGAAAATTGTACCGGGGTAATTTTGAAAATCATTGGAAATAGAACGGAAAATTATCTGTGCTTTTAGAATTGGCTTATCAATGTTATGGGGAAATTTCTATTATGTTTATATGGGTCGAAAATTAGCTTTCAAAGAACAACGTAGTGATGTTTGTGTAATGCCATATGGTATTAATACACCTGGTGCATTCGCATTTATCTATGTTATTATCTTGCCAACATACTATAGTTGCATTTCATCAAATGAAAAATCGTATTGTCAAGAATTAGCCTGGTATGTTGCTTTGGCAAGTAATTTTATAACTGGTTTTATTCTCTTGTTATTATGTGTATTTGGTGAATTTATTCGACAAAATATTCCAAGTGTTGCCTTACTTTCATCAATATCTGGTCTTGGTTTCGTTTTCTTAGCATTAAACGAATATTTACCTGTTGCTGCAACACCAATTGTCTCATTTCTACCATTTGCACTGGTAATGTTGGGATTCTTTGGTGGAGGTATAAACACAAATATTTTTCAATAACATTGATAATAATGCTTCTCAAATTTGAATTTAGTTAAATCTGGTCCATTACCAATTGCACTAGTCGCTTTATTGATTGGTACTGCTCTCGGTTGGATCACCTCATTAAATCAAGCATCAGCAGTTCGTGATGCTGCACGTTTAATCAAAGGCTATCCACCTGTGTTTCCTATTCGAGATATATTCAATCATTTTCATACAATCAGTGAATATCTTTCGACAACCATACCAACAGCTATTTCAATTGCAATTGGCACAATTCAATGTGTTGAATCAGCGAAACGTTCAGGTGATTTTTATCCAACACGAGAGTCCATGTTTGCTGATGGTATGGGTACGATTATTGCTAGTTTATTTGGATCCATCTTTGGAATGACAAGTAAAATAGAAAAAACAATCCTTGCTGAACAAACCTATCATATAAATCTCTTTTGTTAGCTTATATTGGTCATCCAGCATTTAAGAAAATGGGTGCTCGACAAGGTTATTCTATATTGCATGGTCTTTCGTATTTACCATTGTGTTTTCTTGGTATAAATGCTCTTCTTATCTCTGTTCTTGCAATTCAAGCAATCAATCCTATTATCGTAATTATAAAATACATCCGAATATTTCAATGAAAGAAACTATTTGTTTGTTTAAAGATCTTCATTGGATTAGTCATTTGTACTGATACTTTAGCAATCACACCTACACGACATTATCCAGCATTTCTTCTTGGTATCATGTCGATTGTTGCTGATTGGGCACAAGGTACGATTATCAATGGTGTTACAGCCGCTTACTCATCATTTACAATACCAAACGTCACATTCTCAGCTAACATTACTTCGACTATTTCGAGTTTTTCTTATCGTGGTTTGATTAATTTTGCAGGTGGTTCTCAATTACAATGTATTTTTATCACAGCTATTATGATGTTTATGATTGATCGAAAGTTTCTTCATGCAGCATTTTGGTCTTTTCTTGCCTCGATTTTTGCTCTATTTGGATTGATTAATGCGGGTGCTGTTGGTCTTTTAGTAAAGAAGGAGGATGATGGTTGGCGATTTTCGACTGCCTATTTGATGATGACAGTTCTGTTCGTTATGTTAGAATTTGCCCAACGAAGAAAATGGGTGAAAGAACAAGAAACTGAACCTGATGATTTATCGAGTATTGAATGGGCTGAATGGAAACGACAACAGAATCTCGAATCATCATCGAATAAAGATGAAGAATGTGCTACTGCATTATAATATTTTTTCTGTAATTTTCAATAATTAATGAAAATAAAACAATGATTTTTTTATGAACAAAAATTCGATATGTTTTCTTTTACACAGTAGACTTCATCTGGCCATAGATTCGATGTATTAAAAGATAAAATTTGACAGCTACTTGTCAATACAAAATAATGACGCGATAATAAAAAGTCGAGAATTATTCTCATGCGGTTTTCTTGTAAACGTACTAATTTCCATTCCATTTGTATAAATAGAACATTCAATGTTTCGAAAATACGTTGACCACTTTCGATAACAAAACTTTCACTTCCTTCAATATCCATTTTAATTATTACATTGAATATACCATGTGACTGTAATATTGGCAGTAGGTCATCGAATGTTATTGTTCGAACTATATACGGATTATCGAGTGAATGATTCGTTTTAGTATGATATTTAACAGATCGATTATTCATTAATGCAATAGTTTGTCCACCAATATTGGTTGTATCAACGGATAAACGTACGAATTGACCTGACTGAGTAAAAATTGCATTTTGAACAAGAACAACTCGATTGATAACATATGCGAGTTGAATAGCACGTGTAAGACGAAGAATATTTGGTTGAAAACAATCAATAGCTAAAACAAATCGACCAAGACTGGCAACAAACATCGTATATGCACCAATATTTGCACCAATATCGATAAAATGTAGATGTGGATGACGACTAAGAATTTGTAGAATACGTATGACTTGTTCTTCTTCCCAAATCGATGATAATGGTTGAAATGCACGACTAATATATTTATCTTTCTTAGTTGAATGCAAACAAATATGAGTACTAATGTTAGAAAGTAAAACTTTCGTTGGAATACATTGAAAATTAACTTTCAGTGGAGCAGTTAAATTGACAATCTGTACATTAGTAGAAAGATTGAAAGGAATTGACAAGGATGGATATTCAGTGTGATGTTCAAAATAGAAGCAATAATGAATAACAAAAATTCCGACAATAAAAACAATCAGTTGTGTTACAGTTTTGTAATTAAATAAGGACAAAATTTTGATACATCGAAGAGTGATCATTGTCGTTCTCAAATTAGCATAAAATTTAATAAAAAGAAATGATATGATGTTTTATACTTTTTTAGGAGAGGAAAAAACTTCAGACTATCTATATTCAACTAATTGTCTTCAATTAGTTTGTATATTTAAATTATAGAAAAAGAAGTAAATGAAACTTTGAGGAGTGCGTTTTTCTCTCTGATTGGTTGCTTCTCGTATAATAGCCATAATCATTGATATAATAGCACATACGAATCCTACTTACGTTCGCCCAACCAATAGGTATATGATTTGATTTACATACCTACCGTCACGCTCGAAGTCAACTGGGGAAAATCCTAGTTTACATTAAATAATGCCCGACGTAAAGATACTGATGGATAGTGCTCTCAATCTGATCAAAAAAAATTCAAGAGGATATCAAGAATGACAAAGAAATCTCCGAACGAACATACAAAACTTGCAGTGATATATTAGCACAAGCAAGTAAAACTTACAAAGACATAGAAGTGGATTTTTTCGAAGAAGTAAAAATTCTTATTGATAAAGCAGTACAAAATCCATCCACAAATCATCACAGAATATGGATATATTTAATGGATACATATGTTTCAGAATGTGAAAAAGTAGCTGCTCCAATTATGCAAGTGTTAAATTCTATAGCCGCGGAAAGTGTACGTTTAAAGAATAAATATCGATTTTGTATTGGTAGCTCTGTTACATGTTCCATTATTGGTACTGTGCTTGCTGGTGTTCTCGTTGTTCATTACTTACCTGTTTGTGGTTTTACACTTACTGCAGGCGGATTAATGCTGTCGGTTATTGGACTCATTGCATCAATTGGTATAGGCATTAGTTTTGTTATTGGAGCGATGAATTGTTCGCAAATACGTGCCGTGTATGATCGATGTGTTACTGAATTGAAAACATTGATCATGAAATACATGTCATGTTTGCTAGGCAAATCGCTGGATACAGTGACCAAGGAACAATTAAATAGTGCAATCAAAGTATCATTGAACACATTCAAAATGGAAGAAGCAATGTGGAATGATAAAGAAATGTTAGAAGTCTTACAGCGTCAAACTGATCGTATTTTGAAAAGACTAAAAGAACAGTCATAACTTTTTCAACAAAAATTTTATTCTTTTGAAATGATCACAAGAGAGTGTTTGTTTAATAAGAAGATACTAAATAAATCAACGATTAAATATAAATTTAATGATGAGGCACACATTGGCAAAATTGACAACTCAGAGAACGATCAATTTTGTGAATTCTCTGTACAGTAACGTAATTGACAAACTGATGGTGTAGTTAAATAGTATACATAATATGATCCACAATTTGTTACTTGTATATTCGATCTCCAGTTACAGGTATTTCCTGACCATGAAAAACAAACCGTACCATTTACTGTTGTAAAGGAATTCGTTGGCATTTCACTGGAATACCATCCTGCAGCATGAGTGCCACATCGATTATCAGGAACGGCACTTGTTGGTATTATGTCACCACTCGAACCCGTAAAGCGAACCCATTGTGCACGAGAAAAAGTCGTTTGATCACATGTAGCAATAGATCCAGTATAATTTTTACTTCTGGTTGCGTCACTATTTTCGGTATAATTCGTACATTGAAATGGAATAACAGGAGCTGGTGTCGTCGTACAATAACGAGCAGCACAAACAGGAGGTAATGTCAAACGATAAACATAGAACGAACCACAATTAGTTACACCAATTGTATTCGACCATCGACATGGATTGTTATTCCATGCAAAACACACTTGACCATTATTAACCGTCTCACTTATAGCTGGCATCGAGCCTGCATACCATCCTGTTACTTGCGTACCGCATTGATTTGGAGGTGTTGAAGTTGTTGGTATCTGTGTACCACCATTACCGACAAATCGGTACCATGTATTGTCAGGCGTAAATGAAGCATCACATTGATTCGAACCAACATCAGCAGTAACACTTCGAGACGGATCATTGATAGTCGAATAGGTATAACATTGCGATGGTAAAGTTATTTGTCCTGATGCCAGATAAACACAAACAAGTAGATGAAAGAGAGTTACTCTCAAATTTTTGTTAACCAACATAGTGTAACTTTTAAAACTCATTCAATGACGTACGAACGTACCAATTGCGGACATTTATATTCTATCAAACTTTGTGATATCATATTTTATTTTGCACACAAAATAAAGGATTACAACTACCGAAAAATATTAGCACAACGATTATGATGATTATTAAAAACTAATATTGATTATGTGTTTTGTTTCGGCGCCTTGAATAGTTCTCTTCTTATATTATTATTCTCTTCGTATTTCATTTTTCTTAAATCTTCATTTTTTCCAATGGAAAAACATCTATTATCATCTTCTCCTACTCATTCTCATCAACAATATGACCATTATTTCGAATCAAATCCATCATTACTAACTGTCGGCTTTCCATCGGATTCGAAAATCATTTCTCGTAATCAAAATCGTGCAAACGATACTCAACCTATAGCATTCAATTCTCAAACAGATGATTGTAGTTTAACGCAACAAAGTTTCTCCGATACATATTTAAATTTAACTCATCAAGATATTGATGATGTTCTTACAGCATTGCATACACTAGCTCAATATGTTAACTTTGATTTGAATTCTCTAACCGAACAAAATCATCGACAATCAATGAAAATTGAGAAACTTATTTCTATTGATCAACAACGATCGCATTCGAATATACAAATTTTACCTCAACAAATACTTCAAACGGATTCATTCGATACTCAAGATGTTTTCGTAGTTAATCTCGAATCGATAACTAATCTGCAAAAATTCGATACGGCTACACAATGGAGTTCGCATGAATTCGAATTGAATAACGATGAAAATCAAAAATTAGAAACAACTCATTCAACGATTTTAACTGAATTAGCTCAATCAAAAATAGATTCACTTTCAATTCATAAATCTTTATCAACTATAAACGATTGTTGGACAGAAACGCCTAAAGATCATCTTTCAATATGTAAATGTTCGTTTGCAATAGAAAATAAAAAACAACGACTAACTCGAACTAAACGTATGAAAAGCAGACATAAAAAGTCGTATTATTTATTTTGTTTAGGTACATTAAAACGATCACCTTATCGAACGTTAAAATCATCTCGAAAGAAGAAATAAATCTTGTTATTCGCATCGACAACTAGTGTCATCTATCTTATAATTAAATTAGTAGCAAAACAGAAAAATATTTCCAATTGTTTAGTTTTCTAAACATAATTGTTTTTTTTCTTCCATTGACTAAAAATAAATAAATCTTTTTCGATTGATTTCTACTCAAATCAAATGCTTTACTTAGCTGTTTTCATATTTGTTTATGATTATTCGTTATATTTTCTAAATACCTGTGTATGTCATTCGAGAGGTGCAGATTCATTTACTCAACATGGCAGATCGGAAGAGCGTCGTGTACAATAAGCAATCTATATGTACGTGGATCTTCGATCGTTCTAATAGGAAAAAAAACTCGATTTATTCGAACAGTAATATGCTGATTGATAATTTTTTTTTGTTTTTTTTCTTCTTCAAGCAAAATTTATGAATAATATTCGAGACGTGTTTGTTTTTACTTTAGATTATGAGTTATTTCCCTCAAATGGGATAAATATCTTTCTCTGTTTGAAATAAGATACATATTTAGTCATTTATCCCAATTCTTTTTTTCTACTTCTTATTCTCCTTGAATATCCATGACTTGCTGAACAGTGCACATCAATCAATATATTAGTACAAAGGAAGCAAACAAAATACAAAAAAAAAGACCGAACCAACTGAAGAAAAATTATTCAGCAATAAATAGTAGAACTTCATCAAAATCAAGGATAAGGTTATATTAGGTAACAATATGTCAACGCATAGCCAATATTCGAAGACAAATAGTGGCAAACTCAATCCATCTTCGACATCAACAACGATGAGAGATAATAATCATACAACTGATGCTGTAAGTAGTAGGGTCGTCGTCTTTTTTTTTTGATTTAATTAAGTTGCATCGTCTTCTTCTTTTTTTTCTTTTGTCTCTCGTCTAACAA
>ERZ781399.1955-NODE-1955-length-17387-cov-4.305677_pt1 | contig 17387 bp, 20 predicted proteins | sample MGYA00511014_ERZ781399 | MGnify/ENA primary metagenome ERZ781399 (study PRJEB29847, sample SAMN06458254) | wastewater metagenome | isolation source: Wastewater bioreactor | place: South Africa: Cape Town | study: EMG produced TPA metagenomics assembly of the...
CGACATCGGGAATTTGCACACGAATTGACGCTAATTTTTCTGAGCTAAAATCGTAGGCAGACGAGGATTGTCGTGTGAAAACATGGCCGGTTTTCTGAATCAGAACGTGATACGATCGCGTGTTCGACAGTGGACCGAATTTGTAACTGCCATCGGCGTTTGTAAGCGAGGAAAGGAGAAGCTCCATCGGCTGACCGTCGATGTCAACGGTTTGTCCGCTGGTTGAGGGCGTGTATAACGAGACATTGGCATCGGCAACTGGTGGGTTTGTTGTGCCTTGAATGAAAAGACCGCGTCGAGCGACGAATTTGACTTGATTGGACTCGCAGTTGTTGGAATTGGCGGTGATTGAGTTGTGATCGGGCTCGAACAGCCAGATTTCCGATTGAGGAAAGATCAAGAATTGTTCGGCAGCCCTGAAATTCAACGATAGAAATCGAATTGAAAGCATTTCGAATTACTTTGTCCAAAACGAGCCCGTCCATTTCGTTTTCTCCTTTTGTAAATTCAATGTAAATTCGCTATTTTGTCTCGAATTTCTACGAAAAAAAAGAGCGAGTTGAATACTCGATCAATCGCAAAAATGTTTCACCTGACTAAAACGGGGAAATTGCCTGTCGATTGATCATCGCCTTCGGCTTGAATCACGACGAAAACTTGATATTCAACCGGAATTAGTTCGATCGAACTCGTCGACGACGCTTTCGATGTGTCGTAGAAATATTTCTCGTTTTCGAATTTCATGCAACTCTGCGGGACTAATTCGTAGAGACCGTGATTGGGAAGACAGATTTCGTTTAAACCAGAAAGTAGATCGAGAGAGTTTTGAAATGTTTGTTCTTTGATTTGATTGATTTTTAAGGTGACTTTGTTGGATGTTTGAAGGTGAACACGAAGTTTGAATCCGATTTGCTCGAATTTAATCGTTTTATTCGAATTGGAAAGATCGACTTCGAGTTGAGATTCTTTCCAACAGTATTTATCGTTCTGTTTCGAATTCACTAACGAAACTAAACAAAACCAGAAATTTGCAGTGGAAAATTCGATCAAAACAAACTCGAGTATTTTCCCGGAAGAAGATTGTCTTGTTCGAAATGGATTTCGTTTGTTTTGCTTGGATTGGCGATTAAATTGAGCTTTTGCATGTTACCCGAACGGGACGTCAGTTCCAATTGAGGCAAATCGTTTCGACAATCATCTAAAATCAATCAACGATTTGTTGATAGGCGAAGATCGAATTTGGATTTACCGATGCAATGAATGACACCGTTGAGTTTCGCTTTGAGCTGAGAGAAATTGACTTGATCAACTGGCGAACCGTGTGACACGTCGACATCGGTTTCCTCAGGAGTTAAATGGACTCCGGATCGAATATCCGCATCGGATAATTCGGGCTAGACAAGAAAAAAAAAACGTTTGTTTTTTTATCAATAAAATCAACTCGATTTACTGAGAAAACGTAAACGCCTGGGCTGACATAGATGCTGTATTCAGTGTTGGGCTCGACTTCGAACTTTTTGACGACCTTTTTTTCGGTGTCAGTGTAACGAATGGTTTGTTTTTTTGTTGATGAACATTGAACACGACCAGTCACACGAACTCTGCGAAAGATTTTTGTTTTTTTTGTAAAGAAAAAATCTGAGTTTGGAATTTTACTTTTCCGGAGTGAGAACAAGCGACGTTGAACTGTCGCCAATGCCGATTAATCGATTGAGATTAATCGTGTGAGTTAGTTCTTTAAATTCGTAGCCGTCTAATTGACCTTGAATTTTAATTGAGCCCGTTGGACGAATGTGAGTTAGTTTGAATAAACCATTGGCATCGGTTTGACAACACGATTTGCCATCGATTGAGATTTGAACTTTATTTAGCGGAGTTAATTTATCCTGAAAATCGATTTCGAAATACAAAAAAAAACCAAAATTCAAATTCGAAATCAACAAACTGTTTTAACAGATTTAACAACTCGTCCGTAGAACGAAACTGTTCCGGTTTCGAACGGCGTTTGAACAACAAAATCTTTGTGTGTTACTGTCACTGCTTTTTGATCGGGAATGAAAACAATTTCTAACGATTCTGTCGAGTAGACCGGCAACTAGAAATCAAAATTGAGCCCAACAAAAAAACACACAAAGTTCAGTCAACATACGATAGCGTAAAGACCGACAGGAACATCGTCGAACGTATATTCTCCTTTCGCATTTGTTCGTGTTCGACAGAGAAAGTTTTGTGCTTTGACTGTCGGTGGTAAAAGCGAGAGTTCGTTGGGATTCAATGGACCATCGTTTGAACACGTCGGCGAAGGAAGATTATTTTCATTTGCTGTCGTACGAAAAAGTAGAACATCGATGGAAATCAATGCCGATGATTGATGCACAACAGTTCCCTAATTTAATACCGAGAAAATCGATGGAAATTAATCAATGAAGAGATTTTACTTTGACCGTATAACCACGAACAACGATCGGTTGTTCGATTTCCCAACGTTCTTTTGATAGTTGAACATGTGATGTGTCCTGGAAAAAGTTCGTTCGAAAATTCATTGATCTTTTTTGGAAAATTTACCGTTAAAAATTTCCAAGTTTCATGACTGCCTTTGACCGTATATTGACCGGGTAGAACATCGAAAAATTCGAAACTAAATGTCATGATATTTTCTCTTCTTTTTGTACCCTGAAAATGTCGAATTCTTACGTTCCATCAGCTTTCGATTTGGTTTCATTTAATTTTTTATCATTTTGATACAAACTCAACGTAATACCAGCTGGTCCTCCGCCGATTTGACTTGTACTACCGGCACTCATGACCTATTCAAACAAATCCTTCGTTTTCTCTTCGAAAATTCACTCGAAATCACAACTTACACGTCCCGAGAGACCAAAACCTTTGAAAACAAAATTCAAATCGTGATTCAATGTGCACGGATCTGTTTCGCCGTCGATATTTAACTCCATTTGCGATGGTTCAAAACTCCAGCCTGACGGTGGAAGCAGTTTAAGAATATATTCTCCATGTTCGTAAACCGGGATCATATAACTAACAAAAATCAATCAATCTTTCGAGTTCGTTTCATTCGCTTACTATCCATTGATTGGAGCAGCTTCTGTTGTGTAAATTGGAATGCCATCTTTAGTTATCAATTGAACCTTAAATAAAAACAACTAACTCATCGAACCGAATCGAATCGGAGAAACACGTACTCGAACAACTTTGTAGTTGATATCTGTTTCAGATTTAATAAAACCACCACAACCGATAACATCGGAATTAGCTTGAGTTTTTCCGTAAGAAAAACACACGAAAAGAAAAAACAAATATTTCAGCATTCGCGATTTTTTTCTTCTCAATACAAAAATCTATTTCGAACGAAAAAGAAATGAAACGTTTACAAAAGTTATGTGATTGGCATTTAAGTTACCATGAATGTTGCTAAAATAGCCTCGATTGTCGAATAATTACTATTGCCCTCTATCGGTTCTTACCGAGAATGAGAGAAGAAGAAAAAAAAACAAGAAATCTTTTCTCTAATGACTAAGGCTGAAAAAAAAAACGTTCTCTCTCTCCTCCATTTCTACATATATATTTTTTTTATCTCTGTTCTTTTCTATAGATAAATATTTTTTTGTCGACAAAAAAATTCTCAGGACATTTAAGATTTTTTATTTGTTTTTTTTCCACTGCTGTGTCGATCTAAAACTCCAGGAAGATCCATATTAAATTATTAGTCAACTGAATAATCGTTCGACGGATTTCAATCGGAAGTCTTCCATCGTCAAGTTCATTCAGACCAGTCGTATTGATTATTATTATTATTTTTATTTTTCTTTGCCTATGTAGCAAAAGGTGTATTTTGAGAGAATTAGTTTAAGTAGAAAAAAAAATCGAGAACGAGAAAGAAAAAACAAACGGAATCAGTCAATTTTTTTCCAGTCGAAAAACGTCTATAGAAAAGAAGAAAAAAGAAAAAGAAAATAAATCTATATATAAATATCATTGGTATTTTATAGGCTTTCTTCAACATTATTTTTCTTTTGCAGATTACTTTTCATTTGTCTGGATTCAATCGAATTTAATCTTCGCTTTAAATTAATAAGTATTTGGAAATAGAAAATTGTCTATCTAGTCTTTGGGTTTAGTTGTTCATTATGTTGTTTATTGCAACAATAAACAATTGGAATTATTGGCAATTTAATCAAAGTAATTGTTTATCTATACGAATGAATTCTTCAATGATTTTAATGACTAAGCTTATTTGATCGTTTTCGTTTTATTTATTTATTTTTTGTCTTCTCCTCTACGCATTCGTTTTTGTAAATTAGGTTACTTCATTTTTATTTTCTATTTCCAAAAACCGAAAAAGAAACAAAAGAAAGACATTCATTGAATTAACTATCTCGCATTTGTGTGATAACGAAAGAAAACCACTGATTGTTCTTTTCTCCTTGTACCCGTTTTGTTTTTGTTTGTCGTCGAAAAACGAAAGAGAACAAATAACTCAATGTCGATTTTACGATTTATTATTATTGGCGTTGTAATGATAAATTCAATTCAATCGTATGCTATTCAATCGAATCAAGCAAATTACCAAAAGGTAATTAAACGTCGGCGAAGAAATCGATTTGTTGACGTTTTCTTGTTTTGTATTTGAAGTCTTCTCGACGACAACTTACTTCAAATCGAACTCATTCTGAAGATAAAAAACAATATCATACACCTGATGAACATCAATTACCATCGGACCGTTCGAAAACCTATATTCTCACCATGGTACCTGTTGAAAAAGGCAACCATATATTCAACGGAAATGGCGAACAAGAATGGGAAATTCAACGAGATACTGATATTAGTTTTGCTATCTATGGTAATTGAACGGATGAGTTTCGAGTAATCGAATTTGTTTTCTTTAGGTGAAGATCTCGATAATGCTCAGTTATCGTTCACGACACACCCTCGATCATGTGATTGGGATCGAAAAAATCGAATTTATAATTTAAAAGTCGATCAATTCGATCCGCATGAACGTATGAGTGAACGTGCTTTTGTAACTCTTAATCTCCCCTATTACAATGATACATTATACGTGTGTTTGACACCGGCTCATTCCAATGACGTTTTCCATCAAGGAAATCGGTGAGATAGAAAAGAATGAAAAAAAAAGAAAATTTTGTTTTCGAAAACCGAATTTCAGAACTGCATTGAAAATCCGTGTTACTCGCCGTGCGTTGCCCGTCTGGGCGACAATTGCTTGTTTAATTTGTCTTTTACTACTATCAGGTCTTTTTTCTGGTTTAAATCTTGGTCTCATGTCATTGACTCCACATGATTTAATCGTTATTCAAGAAGCCGGCACGCCAAACGATAGAAAATATGCGAAACGCATCTATCCCGTACGTAAACCTGGCAATTTTCTACTTTGTACGATTCTATTGGGCAATGTTTTGGTGAATTCAACAACAACAATTCTCCTCGATACATTGATTAGTGGCGCACTTGCCGTTGCTGGTGCAACATTGGCCATTGTGATTTTCGGTGAAATTATTCCTCAAGCTATTTGTTCACGACATGGTCTCAAAGTCGGTTCGCAAACGATCATTCTCACGCGAATATTTATGTTCGTCACCTATCCCATCGCGAAACCGTTGAGTAAATTATTGGATATTATTCTCGGTAAATTTGAGAAAACAAAACATTTGCAAATATTGATTTTATTTGTTTGTTTGCAGGCGAAGAAGTCGGTGCACGTTATACGCGTGATCAAATGAGTGCATTGTTAAAACATACGACCAACACAGACATCGAAGACCGAGAGAAGAACATCATGACAGGTGTTCTCGGCCTCCGTGCGAAGAAAATCCGCGGGGTTATGACGAATTTAGAAGATGTTTTTATGCTCGAAGCCGATCGAATTGTCGACGACGAGCTTGTTCTCACTGTTTACGGCTACGGTTATTCACGAATACCAGTCTACGAAGGCGAACGGTTCGTTAAGTACAAAGAATTCTCATGAGAATGTGTTTCTTTCTTTTTTTTTCTAGAGACAACATTGTTGGTCTCGTCAATGCGCGTGATTTCGTCCTTCCGGACACGGATTCCGGCAAATTTACAGTTCGAAACATAATGAATATCTGTAAGCATCGTTATGGCACATCGATTACACCCGAAGATTCCAGTTACGATGTTTTTAATATATTTAAAAAAGGTTTGAGTTGCATTTTTTTGGTTTCATCGAAAAATAAATGAGTTTCTTGTTTAGAACAATATCATCTTGGTGTTGTTGTTGAATATGATAATTCCAGTGAGAAAGATCCTCGAGCACGAGCTGTTGGTATTGTCACATTAGAAGATATCATCGAAGAAATGATTCAAGAAGAAATCGTCGATGAAACCGATGTTTTCAGTATGTTGACAGTTTGACGAATGATTTCGAAAATGTGTTGATTTCTACGTGTTTTTCAGCTGATAATCGTCGAAAAGTGAAAAATGCTCTTTCACAATTACCCGATTTCTCGGCATTTATGCGGCAAAATACGAACGAAGCGACGAGTAAAATCTCGGCGCAAATGAAAGTCGCTGTTTTTCAATTTCTCTCGACAAGTAACCGAAGACAAAAACTGAGATTTTGTTTCGTTTGATTCGAAGAAATTTCGTTTAGGCGTCGAACCGTTCAAAGACAAATATATTTCTACTGAAATGTTGAAACGTTTTCTCAATTTTGACTTCTACAAAGAATATGAATTCGATGAAGACGATGCAAAAGCAGGACACGTCACCTATATCTTTGAATACGGCAAACCGGTTGATTATTTTGTTTTAATTGTTAATGGAAGTGCTGAATTAGAAACTGGAAGAGAAAAGATTGTTAGTGAAATCGGTTCATTTTATTATTTCGGTGTAACTGCACTCTATGTAAGAGATTTAACACACACACACAAAGAATTTTTATGTTTGTTTGTTTGTTTGACAGAGTCCTGAAGAGAAAATCGAAGAATTAATTCGTTCGAAATCGAATAAATTTCGTTCGTTCATTCCTGATTTCAGTCTACGTGTGAGTGAAGACGTACAAATCCTACGAATAAGTCGTGTTCAATGGTTAGCCGCTGTTCGTGCTTCGTATTTCGAGAAGAAACAAACGGCAAACGGCGAAACCCCAATGTTAAATTCCGATGGCGAAGAAATCGATTTGTTACAACAAGAATTAGAAAAAGTTGGACATGTTGATACATCGACAGTGAATGGCGATATAACACGTGAACGAACATCATCATTAGCATTGACGATTGCGTCGGACAGTGGTCTTGAACAAGAGAAACTCTTAGATCAACATCAACGAGTAAAAAATTTGTCTCAATCAAGTAAAATTCCGACTGATAGTCCAACGAATTCCGGGCGAACAACGCCGGTACTTACTGAAAATCGTCGAAGGCAATTGTTCCGTTCGGCAACGGAAACCAAACCGCCGCCTTCGCTAATCAACGAAAGTTCATCATTAACTTGATTATCCGCGTCTTTGTACATAACATAAATGGAATATAATTCTTCTTCTTCTTCTTCTTCGTTTTCTAGAACAGTTCTGTGTTTTCATTTCTTTTTTTTTTGAATTTCGCTTTGTCGGATCTAATCACAAGAAAAACACACATAAAAAATCTATCGGCAGTATTTTGTTTTTGCATTCTTTTTTTTTTTGAGTTGTTATTTTAATTTAATTATTTAAAGTAGTTATTTTCATTCATACACATCCGTATGATTATCTAGATTGAAAAATCTTTCACTTGCTTGTGTTCTTGCTTCGTTTTTCTTTTTTTTTCCACATATTTACCAATAAAAAAAAAGAACGAAATTATATCTTGACTAACTAACTCATACGTACAAGGACGAATCCCATTGGTAAATTATCCAAGGACAGAAAGAGGTATTTACGTATAAATAGACTTCTATTTTTGTTTGTTTATCTATCTATTTGCTTGTTTGGCGTTTGCATAAGATAAATGGAATCGAAAATAGTAGACAACCGACTGTTTCAATATGCCAAAAAAGAAACAACACCATTTCGATTGTTTATTCAAAAATTTAAACACGATTGGTCGTTGGTATTCGCCGGCATGTTAGCATTCAATATTTTAATTGCAATTTTACCAATGGCTATCACTTTATTCGGTATTCTCGGTCTTGTACTTAGCAATCGACCTGATATGCAAAATCGTATTCGAAATCATGTGATTCACGCTTTTCCACCGAGAGCCAATGATGGCTTACGAGAGTTGATCAATATGGCATTTAAACAATTGCATAAAGATGCTGGAATAATCTTATTTTTCGGTATATTTTTCGCTATACTTGGTAGTTCACGATTGTTTATTTCGATTGATCGTTGTTTAACGATAATCTACCGTGTTGAAGAACGAAAATTTGCTAGAAAATATCTTCTCGCTATTGCAATGGTTCTTCTTTTTCTTATTTTTATTCCGATCATGGTCTCTGCATCATCAACACCCTCAATACTCTTAAATCTTATTCCAAGTGCTGGCAGACGTTTTTTTACTTATGTGGCTGGTTTACTTTTGAGTTTACTCTTTACATTTCTTCTCTTTGAAATTATCTACATGATCATACCGAATAAAAAGATGTCATTCAAAAAAACATGGTGTGGTTCGCTTGTTGCAGCTGGATCATTGGAATTGTTTATGATTCTGTTTCCACTCTATGTCAAAAAATGTATGGCAAGTTATACGGGTCAAATTGGTTTTGCTATTATTCTGCTTTTATTCTTCTTCTACGCAGCGACGATTTTGATTTTAGGTGCTCAAATCAATGCTTTCTTTTTCGAACGTATTCGACCTTTACCTGTGCCATTGGGTTCGTTTGTCAGTACTTTAGCTCATGAATATCAAGACAAAGAATCACGAGAACCATTGAATGTTTGATTTTTTCATATTTTTCTATGCTTATTCAATTAAATAATAATAAAAAAAGATTTGATTTTGATCGAGAATCGATTTCGTTATTTATTATTCAATTCAATTGATCAATTATTCGAGAACAAAAAAAAAGAGAGCAAAACGGGATTGAGTGAAATATTATTTTTTTGTTTTTGAAGACTATTGACAGAGAGTTTGCTGCGTGGGATTTATCTTGTTAATTTATTTATCTTGTTCGTGTAAATTGACAAGATGTTGTCGTGATCGATGTGGTTGACGATGATATTTTGCCAATGAGATTAATTGTCGTTTGAAGAAATCATTTCCACCTAATGAATCTAAGCTCTGCAATGAAAAAGAAAACACGGAGAATCCGTAGGAAATATCGACGAGAAAATGAATACTTTTTTAAAGAAATCATTGCCAGATAAGGAATCAAGGCTCTACAAATGTGTAAATGAGCGATAAGTCAAGACAATCAAATGAAAAATAGGTTTTACTTTTTTAAAGAAATCGTTTCCACTCAATGAATCCAAACTCTACAATCAAATTTTATTCGTTTTTTTTCTTTATTTATCAAAAAAACGAAATACTTTTTTGAAGAAATCATTTCCACTTAACGAATCTAAACTCTAAAAACAATAGATTAATTAGGAATTCGTTGAATTTCGATAAATAGACGAACTTTTTTGAAGAAATCTGAGCCTGAAAGTGAGTCCAATGTACGTTTCTAGTCAATAAAAGAAAAATAAACAATCGATTCAAACACAATGATTTACTTCTTCTTCACGTTTAAAAAAGTCATTTCCGCCAAGTGAATCGAGACTCTAGGAAAAAGAAATAAACATAGGCATAATTATTTTATTTTTCGAAATATTTTTTACTTTTTTGAAGAAATCCGAACCAGAAAGTGAATCAAGTGTTCGTTTCTAAATAATATTTATTGATAAAATATTTCTTAGAAAAAACACTTTTCTTTCGATTTACTTCTTCTTCACGTTTGAAAAAATCATTACCCGAAAGACTATCAAGACTCTACAAACAACAACAACAACAACAGTTCAATCATTTCCAGTTCATTAAACAATGAAAATGTCTACTTTTTTAAAGAAATCCGAGCCAGATAGAGAATCAAGTGTACGTTTCTAAAACAAGAAAACAAAGTTCGAAAATATCCTTAACGAACAATTTATTTTCATTTATGCAAACAGATAATTAAATAAGTTTCGTTTCCGTTAATATTCTCTGACTCATGTCACGTCACATTAAATCTCCTGCAACTTTCCCAACTAATGTCTTCAGAGTGATTACTCAACATAAGTAAACAATAATCTCGTCAAGAAATTTCGAATACATACTTTTTCTTCTTCAGCCATCGCACTTAATTGGCAAATTGTTGCAATCAGTAAAATAACAATGATTTTCGTCATCATAGCAGCAGTTATGAGATGATTTTCAGTGAAATAAAGATTTGTGATATTAGTTCTTTTTTTTCTTCGATATAAATCGGTCGATTGTTATTCGATTTATATAGACGATGAATCTATTTCTCTCGTTTCTCTTTCTTTCGATCGGAAAAGAAAAGAGAAACTATTCAGTTTTCTTTATTCTATTCATGATCTCAGGATAATTTTCTCTTCATTTTTTTTATTTGTATTCGAACATCTCAAGCGAAAAAGAAACTCTCTAATAAAGTCAAACAAAATGATGATTAAGCTAAGAATGAACCAAGACAATAATCGATAATCTTTAGCCGTTTTAAGTAAATGGAATTATGAACAAACAAAATCTTGTTTTAAAAGAATTTGTCGACCTCATCAGACATGGTTAAATATTCAATTGTATTCTCAACGAATCGAATGATTATACATAAATATGATCAATTATGAGTTCAATATACCACCCACAAATCTATTCATAGTTCGATGTATTTATGAATGTGCATTTCGGGAAAAGAAAACTTAAAAAAAACAACAAAAAATACATTAATGCAAACGATAAGTAGTTTATTGTTATTTCTTTATCGAGATGTTTCAATTGAATTGTTTGCATATGCGTATCTATTTGATATAGTTTGACGAACTAAATTATCTTGATTACGTTGATAGATCATAAGAATATGACTAGGACGAGTAACTGTACTTGGACTAGTTGCTGCTGAATGTGACCGATGAAAAGTTCGTATTAATCGTTTGACTTCACGACGAAATTTTCTTCCTGATAATGTATAAATATAGAACGCCGATGAATAATGTACATAGAGTAGAAGAACTGATATTTGAAAGAAGAAATTCTCTTTGGTAGTTTCCAATAGATCTTTATTAATGTTGTATGTTAATGCTGTATAACATTTCGAAACAGCCGATGGTGTTATACAAACAAAAAAGAAAATCACTTGAATACGAAGCATCATCATCATTTGTTGATCTTTTTTCTTCATCGAACGTAGTTGATTTATTGTTGGATGAATTCGTTTGACATTTCGTATTGTTTGATAACCGAAATAGAGCATTAATATCGATGGTATCAACGAATATAAAACAAGAAATTGAATATCATTAAATACTCGACAAGCATAATTTCGACAATAGCAATTTATTCGAAAGAGATGTTCAACTGTTGAATAACAATAAAAGATTTCTAAATAGAATAGTAAAGCAAATATGACCGTATACAAAACAATACGTCGTGCAACTTCGATTTTACTGAATAGACGAATACCAACATTGGTACTCGATGATGCCCATCGATCGATAGTTGCATAGAGAAGAAAAAATGAACTCAAATACAATGACAAATAAGTTATATAGAATCGAAATTTACAAACAATCGAATTCCAAGTCGTTGGATCGATACGATAACCCGATAATAATCGAGCAAATAAATCGAACCATAAACAACCGAGATTAACAAATGCTAATGCAAGAAAATAGAAAGCACAGGAATTCTTTTGTAGTGATGCACGTGTGAGAATAAAAATATTCAGCAGATTACCAATTGTACCGAAGATTAACAGAGGAATCGGTATGGTTCGATTGAGAATTGATACAATATGTTGAAGTGTATTTATGGTTTTATTATCCATAATTACTGGCAAATAAATAAATAAAAGTGACGAACTTTATATACCCGAATACCTGTTACATAACAGACTGTTTTCAACTTAGATTAACACAACAACACATCATTAAATACAATTAAAACTTTTTATCTGCAGATGTTTATTCATACAGAATTATAACCTACTTTTCTTTCAAACATAAAAATAAGTTTATTATTTGAATTAACTAAATATAAAATTAATCGATTATCTTTCAAAGGTGTCTTTATAAATATGTACATAGACAATGAAAAATACAGTTCTATCATTGAATTATTCGTTCCTTTGATAAGTATTGATGAATTTTTCTTTTTCATTAATTGTATAGTTGTGTCTCTAGATGCTGCTCAAATTCGAAAGGCAAAATTGTTATCAATAGAAAACTAAACATATATTTTTTTTGTATTAAAATAAATTATTTTTTATGTATTCCTTATAAAAGCATGTCGATGAGAGACGCATCTTATTGCTGTATGAATTGATACGAAAAAAAAAATCGATTTATAACATCTTGCCAATGAGTAAGTAGAACAGAAATGAAAGAAAAATCGATTGACATTGAAGCCATTGCATAGTGAAGGCTTTCATTGAAAGAGAGAGAGAGAGAAAAAGGACTCTTTTTTCTTTTGAATTCGATATTCTATTAGAAAATATATGTTGCATATGTGTTGTTTGAATTTTTTTCCAATTCGATTCAATCGAAGATACAATCATTTGTCGTTTATGATTTTGCTCGTGTTTTACATTGCATAAATTTGAAGGTTCTCGAAATATCGACAGAATGTATATGCATCAATCATCACTTGATGTTATTTATGCGAGTTTTTAACATTTACACAAGCAACAAGGCTGTTTGAATGACCATCAGGACAAGAGAGAGATGACATAAAAACTTATCAATACAAGTTCTAATATTGTTTTCTTTTCACCTGTTCTTCTCTTGGACAATTTCTCACTCGAGATATTATCATTTTAAAATATCTCAAAGGCATATACAGAAGTTTTTTTTCTTCTTTATGAGTAATACCATCAAGAATAGATTTTCGTATGTAAATAGCAGTTAATATATGTGCGTATATACGTACATCTACCGAGAAGAACGAAAAAAAGTGCGTGCTACAGAGCAAACATCGAGAAAAATTTCGTCCATAGAAATAATAAATGCAAATTGAGTTTGATTCAGTTCTTCTTTTCTTCATTTCTTTTTACGATTGAAACCATGCGGAATTTTGCGTATATTTTACTCGTTTTTTTGACATTAACGATATATCTCAGTTACAGTAGTTTTGTTCCGGCAAGAAATAAGGTACATTTAGGTGGACTAACAGTGCCACGTCGTTGGGGACGTTGGTGTACATATGACAATGAATGCGGCCGTGGATTTTGTCGAGGCTATATGTGCCAATGCTATCGTGGATATATATCGTGGTGGTTTATGGATGCTTGTAATAATGAGCAACGAAAAAAATTAACGGCTTTTCTTCTTTCATTTTTCGTTGGAATATTCGGTGTTGATTGGTTTTATTTATCACGAGGACATGGCGGATACATTGCTGCTGGTATAATTAAATTATTGATTTCGTTGGGATGTATGTTCGGTTGGCCGGTAGCTATTGGTCATATAGCGCAAAAGAAACCGAATAGTCTTATGTTGGTCAATGTTATTAACGTTCTTTTAACTGTAACATCGGTTATTTGGTGGTTAACGGATTGGATTCGTATTTTAGCCGATGTATTCTACGATGGATACGGAGCACCGTTACAATACTGGGGATATAATTATTACGATCGATATTCATATCGTGGTTATAACTAACGAGATATATTGCTTTTCTCTTGTCTGTAAATTTATTCTCGCTTTTTTTTTCTATCCAACTAATTATCTGTCAGTAATAAAAACATCGGTTGATCAATTTCTTTTTAAAATCTTTGAATGTTATTGAAGATTCTTGTTGCTATTAAATGAAAAACAAGCATGACCGTTTTTCTTTCATTTGAAACGTTATCAGTTGACTCGCTTACTTTTCATGAATGTCAAAAAGAACGTTGGTTATATAACACAACAGACAATATGTTCTTAAAAACCTTTTTTCAAGCTTATGTAACCACTTTGAAAAGCACAGCACGTATAAATACCGATGTAAAACAAGTTGAAATGCATTCATCATGTCGTTTACAACAATCATTATCGTTTGTTTAGCATTAACAAGTTTAACATTAGGAGATCAATGTCCGAAATTTGTCACACAAAATCCATTCAATATTACGCGAGTAAATGTTTTTTTTCACAAGAAAGAATTCGAGTTGACCTTTGTTTAGTATTTGGGCTTATGGTATGAAGTTTATCGTAGTGATATTTTATTCGAAGTTGGCGATCGATGTGTTAATGCAACGTATACAGCCAATAGTGATGGAACAGTTGGTGTTTGGAATCAAGCTGTTAATTTTCTTGGTGATTATTCAAGCATTCGAGGTACGGCTAAAGTTAAAAATGCTTCGGAACCAGCTGCATTTGTTGTGACATTTAATAGTCCAAGTAAACTTACGTGCAGAATTCTTGTGTTAAAAAATCTTTTCATATTTTAGTCCAAAAAGGTGATTATAATGTTCTTACATCGAATTATATTGATTATTCACTTGTTTACGCTTGTGAAATAATACCAGTTTTTCAGAAAAAAACTGAATTTATCTGGATTCCTTCGTAAGTTCGAAAAAAGACAAAGATTGTTAAAATATCTGTTTTTTTTCTTCTTCTAGTCGAACAAAAACATTATCTGAGTCAGTAGTCGATGAATTAAAGAAGATTCTCTCAGATATAGGTGCCAATGTTCAAAGTTTAACAAAAGTTAATCAAAATTGTTAAAATTTATTTCGTGTTTTTTAATTAAAAAAGAGAATAATGATGATGTTTTCTTTCAGCAATCATTTTTGCGTGTTCTATTGATTTGATAACAACAAATAATGCAGCTAATGTAATAAATACATTAATGATTAATAATAAAATCAAAACACTATAATTTATGGGCATATAACTTTTATCACGCCACGCAGGCCATTGTATTAGAGTTTCATTAGATTTATTCGAGGACGATGCTTTTGTTGAATTCAATAAATGAGTACTGTTAATTAACGTTGTTGTTGTTGAACTAGAACTTGTACTCGTTGAGAGAAGAAATAGGTCACATTGGCCTGAATAACATGATCGGCCAAGACAGACACCTTCGGATGTTTGTGATGTTACTTGACAGATGTTTGGTAAATCTAGAACAAGTCTTGATTTTCGTTAAATCTAAATCAAATTTTACATGAGAAAATACTTGTATCATTGGAATTGACATTTACACAACAATCAGGCTCACATGAACCGAATGTTTCATTCACGAATATGTAACTACTAATAGGAGTGGTTCGATCTGTTTCACATTGATAAAGCTCAATATTTGACGATGAACTGAAATGATTCTCAGTGATTAAAGTATTTGCACGAGTCCAAAACGAATGAAAAGACAAGAAATACAAGGAATACCATTGAAAATACATATCGATTAGTTCTATCTGTCGACTATGCAATCAATTGAAAGAATGATGCATTTGAAAGAAACAGCTGGTGATTTTATTCGAGTTTTTATTATCTTCGAAGAATAAAAAAAAGCAATCATTTATAGTTTTCGAAATTGAGAAAAAAACGGTTGTCAATTTAGTTTATCTTTCGAATTGTTTGTTATTTTTTTTTACTTTATTCTTCTGCTTCAAAAAAAAATCTTCGCTTTTTCACGAATGACAAGACGTACGAGATTTATAAAGCGACGACGACGTCGACATCGATCTAGTAGTTCTACCAGTATCATTACTCAAATCCCGCTAATCTTAGTGCCTCTACATCATTTATCCAACGACCAAACCGTAAGACCGTTCGAGTTTATTGAACGTTATGAACTGACGAGACAACATGCAGTTTTGAACAACCGATTATTCGTTTTGTTAGAAAATAGAAGTGATGATGCAGAAGAGAGTTCTTCTAGTTATGCTTAATTTGCATAAACATTTCTTGTTTTCATTCATGTTCTAGCTACCGGTAGAATCCTATTTATTGTTGCCAATTTTCGAAAACAAAAACGTTTTTTAAATAAGCGTCGAATATTTTTTCGAACAGTCGATGATATAGAGAAATAAATATAAAACGAACTCCAGGATTGTGTTGCTGATATGAGAAATATCATTTTAAAAATGAATTTATACTTTTCTGTAAAAATGTCTTCGATATCAACTGATATTGTATACAGTTGAATACAACCAAATGGAATATACGATATTGAAACAACAATAATTTCAACTAGAATCATTTTTGCAACCTAAAACTAACATAAGTCGATTATACTTGAATTCAATGACTATTTACCTGTATATTTATAGATGTATATCGTACGCGTCCTAAATTTCTCCATGTAAGTAGTCCAAATACAGACATTATAGTAATCGGAAATACGACTGTAAGAAACAAATTGAAATAAGCTGATATTTGCGCAAGAGTATACAATGGAGCACATAAATTCCATGATGGCACGTTTATAGTATAGATTGCACTTGGAATACTATAACAAAGCCATATGATTATACTTACAACGAGAATTAGACAAGCCCGACGAATTGTAAATAATGTTCGAAGTCGTGCAAATCTGGTTGTCATTAGATAACGATCAATTACACAGAGACATAAACTGAATATTGCAATCTGAGGAAATGCTGTACTGCTATATAAACGTAATTTGCAAGCTACGGTGTTTAATGCAAGTGGATTATAACCAAGTATTGCAGTTAAAAACGGAAACAATATATTGAATATAAGGTGAATTTGACCAGCAAGAGATAAAGCAACAAGAAAAACTGATGTTGGCAATTTTTGATATGATCTGGTATAACAGAATACATAAATATTCATTAGATTGCCAAATGTACCAAGTACAAATAGTAATCCACCGATATAAATCGAAATCAATTGGAATATATGAGCAAGATTTTGATCTGCTATTGACATTTCTCATTCACGCTGTAGAATAACTGTTAATTTGCTAAGATTACTTTATCTATTTATGTTTCTCGAATATTCTCGATGAAGTATTGAAATAATTTATTTCAGCATAAAATATTTTATATTTATAGAAATTTACATTGTGAAGATATTTACGATTTCATGGTTAGATTGTTTTATTCTATAGTAACTCCTTCCCTCTAAAATAGAAGACTCAGGTCTTCTAATGTGTAAGTTATAGATAAATATACTATTCTTTTGTAATTGACTGAATGTATAATTAATAATAAACTTGGTAATTTCATCTATGACACAGATTCCGATATATGTTTGACATTATTTG
>ERZ781399.1959-NODE-1959-length-17359-cov-4.156900_pt1 | contig 17359 bp, 20 predicted proteins | sample MGYA00511014_ERZ781399 | MGnify/ENA primary metagenome ERZ781399 (study PRJEB29847, sample SAMN06458254) | wastewater metagenome | isolation source: Wastewater bioreactor | place: South Africa: Cape Town | study: EMG produced TPA metagenomics assembly of the...
CGACACGTTTAAGTGGCTATCGAAAGGAATTCTACAATCATTTTATTCAAACGAAAGTCGAGGAAAATAAAGCTGAAGATGTCTATGATCTATTAGTTGCAATGGACGAGTACGCAACACTTTCGAATGAAGCTGGTCGACGTAAATTAGCTGAATATTGTTTAAATGAAATTGAAAATGATATTCGACAGAAGAAAGAACTATTCAGTGAGAATTTAACTGAATGGATACAAAAACAAAAACAAAGTTTTAATAAAACTATCGATGACAATTATCAAGAGATCACAACGAACCTTAAGAATCAACAAGCATTGAACAGTATAATCAGTCCATTTATAAAATCATTCGCTAAAATCGAATGTCAATTATTAGCTGCAATTGAACTTAACAGACGAAAAGGTATTGCTCCGATTATAGGCAGAGAAATCGGTCGAGGTGGTTACTATAGTGTTCATGAAATTCAATGGGATTCCGATACGAATTTAGCTGGTAAACGGTTAATTGTTCTCACTGATGATCATATAAAACTGGCTGCATTAGAAGCACATTATCATCGAATAGCAACGCTCTTAGAATTAGATTCGATTGCTCCACTTCTCTCGATTTACGATGATCAACAAGAATTCTGGCTTATCATGCCGAAATATCCGCAATCACTGAGACAATATCTTCAACAGACACCTCAAACTGGCTCGAGTTTTCCTCGTATTGTCAGTTTGGCAATTTCTATTGCCGAAACACTTAAATATTTGCATAGCATCGGCATTGTTCATCGAGATTTGAAAGCAAGTAACATTATGCTCGATGAAAACGAGAAATGTCATTTGATCGATTTCGGTACGGCAAAACTTGGCGTTTCGAATACGACCGTCGTCGGAACATTTCCTTTACCACCTGAAATCATCGGAGTTCATTTCAAAAATCAAACTGGAATTTTACAATACGATGGAACAGCAGCAGATGTTTACGCATTCGGTATTCTTCTCTATGAAATGCTGCCGAAACCGGGCTTTGATCGATTAACTAAAGAGACGATATCACGTCTCGATGAATTACTCAATTCACATTCTCTACTAGAGTTTAACACAAATTTCTACAAGAATCTCATTCGTTCTTGTCTAAAACCAAATCCAGCTGATCGACCGACATTTTCACAATTAGTTGCCAATTTACAAGATATTCTTCGGCAAACCGAAGTCAAAGAATGCATGATGTGCCTGACAGCTGATCGTGATATACGTTTCGAACCCTGTCGTCATAAAGTCTCGTGTCAACAATGTTGGGAACGTTGGTCAACAACAGTTCCTAATGGTAACAATCGATGTATATTTTGCAAAACGATCGTTACACATTTCATTCAGGACAATTCCAACGCCACTTTTATAGTGTAAAACTATTAGTCATAGATTTTTGTTATGCGTCCGCCATATTTGTCTGTCGTTCTTTTCTTCTTCTTTCCTCTTTCAATAAAAACAACGTTTTCGAATGACTAATCGTATTCATTTACTATATGCCTGCTCAAATAACAGTGATTTGTTTGGGAAAAAAAGACGAACTCAAAGATCGTTTTCACACTCTCGATCAATTGAAAAATGTCATTTTCGAAAAATTTCGAACGTATTTAACTAAAAAGAATCTCAACGAACAACGCGTTAATTTTATTCTCACATATCGAACGAATCATTCCGAAAGATTACTCGATGATATCAACATCATCAAGAACTCTATCGATACGAAATTCACAATCTCGGTCAAACGAGTAAAACAAATATTTTAATTTTTCAAAGGAATAATTTTATTTCGAATAGATCTGGGATCAATGTTGTACATGTTTAAGTTCATTCGGCATCACCGCCGGTCAAATTTCCAACGAATGTCCGACCGAAGATTGCGCCTATCAATACTGTTCGAATTGTGTCGATAAAATGAAACGAATTACGCAAAGAAACAGAGAAATCTATTGCATGTTCTGCACGAAATCAACGCCCGACGGGCCACGAGAAAACCAACTACTCATCGATTTATTATGGCAAAAATATTTGATTAAATACAATGCCGATGTTTTGTTGACGATCAATTTTATGTCGACAATTCTAATCAATGAAATCGACTGTCGAGTCATTCATTTGAAATCTTTGATCGATACTTTAAAACGAAATCTCACTTCGAGTTCACCAGCCATCGACAACGAACTCGAACAATCGACTCTTCTTATTCATCAATTAGAATCTCTTAAAACTCAACTCAACGAGCTCGACGAACGGCAATTAAACGACTATTCAAATCGATACGCAATTCTTTTAACTGGCGAATGCGAAACCAATCGACCGTGTGAATATTTCATTCGACGTTGCGAACAACTTTTGTACTACAATCATCAAATTGTATTCGAAAAATACTTTCCTCTCCTACAGAATCGAATGAACGAATGGGAAGAAACATCGATGACAACGGAAAATTTCCAACCGAAAATTCTCGATGCCTATCGAGCGTTAGAAGGCGATCTCGGTCGACATATCTACCCGAGTATACCCTATCGAATCGGTCTCATCGGAAATATCAGCGTAGGGAAAACGTCGCTTCTCAATTGGCTACGAACACAAACTAAAACCGACGATATTCTCATTTCGCCCGTTCGTGTTGGTAAAAGCACATACTGTCGATTGGAATTCGAACACAAATATCCCGATGGAAAGAAGATCATCCTCGTTGATATCGAAGGTTCAACGGACATCGATCGACAATTGAAATCAGCGAATTACTACGATGAAATCAGTAAAGCTGATTGTGATTTGTATCTCATCGTTTTCGACAATCAATTTACCGATATTCAACATGGTTGGAAAGAATTCATCGAAGGAACTTTAAAACGACAATGTTGGCTCGTTCGAAATAAAATCGATGATTTATTTCAACGAAAATGTCAAGAAAATCTCGCCGATAGTAAATACAAAGATCAAATATTCGAACAAATTCGAAATGAAACTTCAATCGATATTCATGGCAATCGTTTGTCAAATGTTTATCTCACCTATGTCTCTCAAGATGATTCTCTTCGCGATAAAACCGATCTCGATAGACTCTTAACGGACATTCAACAACTACCAACGAACGTCTACAATCAACGTTTGCATAAAATGGCTTTGTGTGCCATGGCACGAGTGATAAACAATTGTTTTCGTCGAGGTTATGTGATTAATATCATGAAATTCAAAATTGCTGCTGGTATTGCAGCTGTCGTGCCATTTTGTGATCTGATAGCACGTTATTACGGTCGAGAAGAGATTCGTCAAGCGTTTGGAATAACGACACGCTCGAGATTGTCCAATCGAATTTATGGAACAACGAATGAATTCGAAGATTATTTGAATCGATTCGAAATCAATATCGATGGTTTCGAATTGAAAACCTCGATTTTTAAAGGTTCATCAACGAATAATCTCGCGTCAGTTGCAGCCAAAAGTGCAGCTGTTGTCGGTGCTGCCGGTGTGTCCGTGTCTGACGATGTTCTTCGAGCAAGTGGAGCGATCACAACGACTGCTGTTCGAGGTTTGTCCGTTGCTATACTCGCTGCCGGAGCTGTTCTCACGGTTGGCATGTGCACATGGGCTGCCGTGTCCAATGGCAAACATTTATACGAATATCTGAATGGTTTATGCGATGATTTAATCTGTATTAGCAATTATCTTACAGCAAAAATGATTTCTGATAATAATGAAATACGCGATACATTTTCATGAAATAAAAAAGCGCAAAAAGTCTATCCGATAGGAATATGTTTCGCATTGTTATAGGTATTTCGTCGACGAACATTCGAACAAGCTCGTTCGCATTCTTCTCGAGTTGAGAAACGATTCTGATTGCCACCACAACCACTGTAAATGAAATGTTCGCAATTTTGTGTCAGACCATTGAAATAATACTGGCGAATAGTCGCACTAAAACACGAGCCAACAGCAGGTGGCATTTGACAACGATAGATATTAGTCAATCGAGATGGATATGGCGATGGCCCGACTTTTTTCATAAAAATATTAATCGGACCGTTTGAAATCGGTGTGTACTGATCATTGATGTACAAGAGTTGCCCGTTCCGTTCGATTCGTGCTTGAATAGAATATCTCAAACTTGGATTTATCGATGAATGAGACAGTTCGAATGGAATAGGAAAACGAGAGACACCTGAAAGTGTAATCGTGTTTAGAACACGTGCAGCTGTGTCTTGAAGTGAAACATCAGCGAGTGAAATAAAGATTTGTGAACCGAATGGAAGTGCTGAGAGATCATTGCTTAAGAGACTTCCACGGATAGCTGTTCGACCTTGATTCCATGGATATAATTGCGCATGTATGATCGTTGTCAAAGATAAGACGAATATAATCGAGAACATTCTTTTTTGTTTCGTGGAAGAAAAAAACAAATTTATATACATGTTTTGTTTTATTATTATTTTTCTTATCGATCGGTCGAGATCGAATTTCAAAGAGATAAAAAGATGGACAATAAAGAACGAATATTTACAGAATAAATTGTCAAATAACAGCAACAGCTTTCACAAAAAAACAAAATGCTATGACGGAACCGAGTATTAGACCGAGAATAAACGAAATTAACGACCATTGGACAGCTTGTTTCGAGAAGACAACGGCTTCGGCATAGAAACCTTGATTATGTGCATGTAGAGAACGTATCGAATAGAATAACGACATGAAACCTAGAATTGGACAGAAGAGAAATGATACAAATGCACAAGCGAGCGTTCGTTTCGGATGTGAAGTGTTATCTTCAAGTTCAGACAATCGTCGGATGTCTAAAAACAAAGCTAATCAAGATTGATTCATTGTTGTTGTTGTTTTTTTACCCTGTTCTTCATGATGAAGTTGCCGAGTACTTTTAAATTTCGCTGCTGATGTATACCGATGGCCACTAGGCGTTGTTCCGAGTGCACGAGACGCGAACATTGATTGTATCTAGAGAATGAAAACGTGTCTTGTGGAAAGCTAATCATCGAGTCAAATCAGTCAACCAGTAATGATAACGGAAGAGAGTGAAACAAAAAAAGGAAATAAGAAAAGAACAACGTTGTCTTTTGTCTGTCCTCAAGGAATTCAATAAAAAAAAAAAGAAAAAGAAAATCATCGGAACATTATTGTGAAAATATCTCTCAAGAGATTATCATCGAGATAGAGAAACGAATACATTGACTAGGAATAATTATCTTGTTTTTCAAGAAGAAGAAAAAACTTCAATTAATTTAATCATTTTACATCAGTGAACTGGTAAAAAAAAGAACATCGCCACACACCGGAATAGAAAACCGAAGAACATATCCGTTTTATATAATAACTTGACAAGGATAATCATAGCGCATCCATGTTCTCTCTCTCTCTCTCTATGACGTTGTCTTAAATCAATAAACACAGTGTACAAATCTATTATCTCAAGAACGTCTTGATTTCTTGCTAATATATACAATCTGTCAAGTAAAGTTTAGTTTCGTTTATTCTTGTCCACGAAAAAGTACAGAGAAAGAAGAGACACACACAAAGAAATAACAGTTTTTTGTTTGTTTTTTTGTTATTGAGTTAATTGTTGATAGAATTTCAATGAACGATCCATGCTCGCACTGGCGAGATAATTAGCGTTCGAACCGAATCGTATGCCAGTAGCCAATGCTGTATGATCGTTGAATGTTTTAATTAAATCCCATTGTTTAGCTTGATAGACACGTATGTCGGTGCCGGCCACGCCGAGATACATGCCGCTCTGATCGAACACGAGATCACGTATTTCATATCGATCTTCGAGCGTTATCGTTTTGAAATTCTTCAATTTACGTAAATCCCAGAGTTTAATCGACGCATCATCGGCTGCCGTCGCAAGATAATAACCATTTTCCGAGAAAGCTATGGCATTTATGCTTCCACTATGACCCGGAAAATCAGCAACATTATTACATTCTTTTAAATCCCAGATTTTAATCACACTTTCCTGTGTACCAATGCCGAAGATGATGCCATCGGGATGAAATTGTGCGCAAGTTAGACCTCGTTGTGAGGTCGTGTCTTGAACTTTTGTTATTAATTTGCCCGTACGTAAATCGGATAACGCCCAATGAGTGTCGTTTGCACTTGAAAGAACGTAATCACCCGTTGGATGAAGCGATAGACCGGTAATTGGACTATCGTGAGCTTTCAAAATCTTCAAACATTGAGCCGATGGAATATTCCAAACTCGTATACTCGAGTCAGCACTGCCGGTAATCGCAATATCCTAGAAAAACTCAACAAATTTTGGCATTTTTTCGTTCATTTTCGATTTTCTACTTGTTCGAAATGATGAATAACGTGCGTGACTTTCTTCTGATGGCCTTTCAATGTTGCTAAGACTTGTTCGCTGTCTTTGTTGAACACAACAGCTTGTTTATCGTTGCCACCGGTGAGAATTATACTCGGATCTTTGGGCGAAATATCAAGGGCGAGTATGCCCGGATTGCTTGTGCTATGCAAAGCCTAGAAATTCGAGATGAAAAATGCCGAAAAAAACAAAACAAAATCAACGAACGGTATGTGTTGCTGAGCAACGGAATTCTTTCATTTCCTCGACGGTTGTTAATCCTTCAGGAACGCGTTTGCCACGTTGTTTTCGGAGTTGTGTGAGAACCGAGGCTTTATCCTGGAGCTAAACACGAGAAAACGTTCGAATTCATATCAAAATCAATCGTTAAAACTACTTTTTGAATGATTTCTTCCGTCATGCCTTCGGCTTGGCCACTCGTCGACACTTCATGCACGACCGGTTGTTGATCATTTGTAAACTGAAAAACAGATTTCAATCTTCTCGAATCATTCATCGACTTACCACTGGCGCTGGTTGAGCGATGCCGGCTTGTGGTTTGAGTGTAGCGAGAGCTTCACGAGCTGCAGTTACTTCTTTATTCAAACGAGCGATGACTCGACACGCAGCATCGTGTTGATACATGACATGTGAGAGTTCTAAGATGAATTCTATCAAAGCGAGATCTGAGATTTTATACGCCGACTTTTACCTTGACGTGCCGTTTGCAATTGTTGACGAAGCGTGAAACTATGTAGCATAGTGGCGTCCCATTCGTCTTGGAGCATTTTTAAAATAGCTGGGATACTTGTTGCTGATGGTGGTTTCGGTTTACCCAATGGCGTGACTAAATCAAAAAAATCGATCGAGAATTCATCGAAATTAGGCTTTTACCTTTAACATCGATCAATTGATCTTCTCGTAAGGGTTGACCATTGATTGGATCGTTTGGTATTTCGTGAATATATTTAAGAATCAAACGTTTTTCATAGATACAACCGGAGACAGGCGAAAGAACCGGTTGTTCGGGTACTTCATTAGAAACTAAACATTCGATTGATTTGGTTTATTTTTCTGCTTAATTAAAAAAACCAAACTACGTACGTGAACAGATAAGTGACATGATGGAATATTCGAGTAGAAGAAAAAAAAAGTTATTCTCTTAAAAACAAAAGATTGACAATGAACAAATTCTAATTGGTTAAATGGATAATCGGAGAAAATCTTCGTTTGTCGATAGAGCAAAACAAAATGAACAAATGAAAAACATCGACAATTATATTATTATTACTTTTTACTTTAGTAATATTTCGAAAATACAATGAAATATTTCATCGAAAGATGTCACTCGGTATCATCGAATCAGCAGTATCAACGTTCTTTACAAGCAAGCAGAATTCGAACTTTCATTATGTTTTTCTATATGAATTTATAACTAAATAATAACCGCTTTATACTAGATAACATTCAGACGTGAAGATAGAAGAAAAAGTAATGAAATGATTTTACTAAGGAACAATTTCACTGAATGGAAATTTATTATATCGGCTTAACCGGCCATCGGTCACCCTCGACTGAGGTAGTTTTAAAGTCACAAGTTTCTTAATTATTTTCTTTCCTATCGATTTGAAAGATTGATAAATTTTATATATAAAACGATACAGTGACAATTTGTCGACATTTTACTCTATACACTAATTGAATTGAATTCTGAATGTTGAAATATTCTATGCCTATCAGCATCTTAATGTCTATCTTTTACTGTATTTGAATACATCGACTAACTATGTTTTAAAAAGATCCATGGCTCTCGTGTTAATTCAGAATTCTTGTTTCTTGAAAGGATAATCAATGTCCAAATGTAAAATTTTCTAGCCAAACTCTTTTGTAATGAATATATTTCTTTAAAGAATTTTAGTTTTCACTAAGTTTATGGGAAAGTCAAATAAAAATAGTTAAATATATAATCGTAAAATCTAGATACTCCTTGTTTTTTTTGTCAAAAACAACAACGATTATTAGTTGAAGTTACTATTGGTTCGTCTTTGCCAACGGTGACATTGTCGCCTGGCCGTTGTGCTTGTCCGAGACGTCGTTGAAGTGCTAATTTCGTTAATTTTTGAAAGATTTCATTGATATTTCGATTGTCTTTAACTGATATTTCCGAGAAGAGTAAATTATTTTGTTCAGCTAAAGCTTTGCCATAACGTGTTAGAACAACTTTCGATGCTTGGATATCATCATCATCTTTATTGCCAATTAATAATCGAGGTACAGTTTCATCACAATAGAATTCCAATTCCGAAAATCTCGATTTTACACTATCGAACGATTCATTACTTGTTACCTGAACGAAAGAAAAACAATAAATAAATAAATAAATAAATTTTTCTTCATATCTACATCGTAAACAATAATAATTCCATCGGCACCACGATAATAACTGCCTATCAAGGAAATCGATTTTTATTTTCTAATCACAAGGATCTCTATTCTTTACTTGTCATTGAACGGAAACGTTCTTGTCCAGCCGTATCCCTGGAAGTAAAGATAATTGCTAACTTATCGGAAATAGATTTCTGTTTCACGAACCATATTTGCAGTCGACATTTATATTCTCCTATATTGACAGTTGCCACTTTGAAATCGACGCCAATTGTCGAATGATAATCATTTGTATAAATTCCATGAACAAATCGGTTCATCAACGATGTTTTACCCACGCCAGCATCTCCAATAATTAAAATTTTAAATGTTTGTACCGCATCAGTTTTTGTTGCCATATAAAAAAGAAAGAAAGAAAGACTTTTATTAGATTTATTATTATTATAAAAGAAAAAAAAACGAACAAGAATCACAAATAACATGATAAAGAGATAGAAAAAGGAAGTGATGTGTTTGTTTTTTGTTTTTGAAATATTTATTTACAACATGATTTTCGTTGTTTTTTCTCAGTTTCATTGAGTTGAATGGCTTTTAATGTTTGATTTTGACTTTTCAATCGTTGTTCCAATGCTAAACGTGTTACTGTATGAAAGATTTCTTGAACATTCTTATCATTCTTGGCTGACGTTTCAAAAAATGGTATTTTCAATTGCTGTGCATATTCTTCGGCTGTCTCAGTTGGAACTTCTTTTTTAATAACATCCGTATCATCTTTATTTCCAACGAGAATACGAACGACATTATCTTGACATGATTTTCTTATATCATCCATCCAACGTCGAACACATGAAAATGTTTCCGCATTTGTCACATCATAAACAACGAGAACACCGGCTGCATCACGATAATACTTTAAAACTAAACTAGAAAAGCACAAGACAAGACAAAAAAAAGAACGAAGAAGAATTACAGTTCTCGTTATGGCATGATACCGTTCTTGACCAGCTGTATCTCTAGAAACAAAAAAAAAGTTCAATCGAATCGATCGATATTCAATTTGTAAATATTAGCATACGAACTGAATCTGTATTTTACATTGATAATTATCAATAAGAATTGTTCGCATCTTAAAATCAACGCCAATCGTTGGTGAAAACGTACTTTGAAATGTTTCATCAACAAATCGATTCATTAAACAACTCTAAATATGCAAGTTTCTTAGTAGATACTTGAACCTTTCTCTTCATTATCACACTCAACTTTACCCACACTTGATTCTCCAACGACGAGAATTTTAAATTGAAAACTTTCCTGTCTTGTCATGTCTTTTGCACTCGAGTTTAGATAGAAAATAAACACATTCGAAATATTCTGCTCTTTTCGTTTTATCTTTTATTGACAAAACGTCCTTCGACATTAAATAACAACAACAACAATTTTTCTTTGTGTTACTTCATTAACAAGAAAATTATTACAGACTGTCAAAAACAAACGTCGATATTATTCTATTGACAGATTTTTTCCATATCATCATCATAAAAGAAAAAGAGGAAACTGTCATAATCGTTGTGTTTGAGGACATCGGACTCTCGTGGATATTCCGAGACGAAACAAAACACTTTGTACTTTATTTCCCTCGAGAACAAAGGATTTTAATACCATTTACGTCTCATTCGTTTGATCGAAGGCGAAACTATTCAAGTTTCAGTAATCTTATAACGATAGACTAACATCCAATCCCAATGAGTTCTTGCGTTCGATTTTGTTTTTTTTTTCATAGAAGAGATGACTTTAGATCTGAATTAATTAACTATTTCGACTATCACTCAATGTCACGATCGTTAATATCGTGTCGTTTCTATGCAAATCATAATATTTAAGCTGATTTCTCGCGTTCATAAGTGCTATTTTTTCTTCTTTTTCTTAGTTTGAATAAAACTTAATTAATATGCGGTCGGAAAATGTTTTTCTTTTCCCACAGCAAAAATCTTCCTTTATGATGCTACTGAAGTGATTATATTAGTTAAAAAAATCTACGTTTTTCTTTTTTGGTTAATGAGAAAGTTTCTCGGCGAGTTCGAGAGAGAGAGAGAGAAAAAACGATTCTCTGCTCTTTTTTTTCCCTACTATTACAAATACATGACGACGTGATGAATGTATTGCAAGATATGAATGGAATCTTTGATAGTTGTTTACTTAGCAAAAAGAAAAATGATTTCTTTATGCGCACATGTCGGTTGACACGGGTTTTATTTGAAGTAGGAGTAACCTTTTTTATATGTTTCTTCTTTTAATTATCATCTTATAGATTAGAGGTGTTCATGTAAATGAAGAAAGCGTTGAATTCTCTATTGACAAGATGCTAAATTTAAGAAATTACAAGAATAAGAAGCGGGATAAAAGAAAACACGAATTTTTAATCTTCATCGTTCATTTTTGTCGGCTCATAGGAGAACTAGATTAGTGACAAGTTCCGATTAAGGTACTCGAGTTTATTTTACTAGAGAAATTAAATATGCGATTCCTGTTCGCTTTGAGGTACTTAATCGGAATGCGAGTCATCGTATTAGTTCTTCTTTCTCTCGATAGAAAAGAGAGATAAAGGAACACGTCTATCCTAAGATATATAGGTATTACATGAATCTCGATCTGTGCTGTTATTATTCGATTATGACGAGTATAAGAACGTTTTAATTAACCATTTGTTAGCGAGTTTCGGCGAAGGAAATAACCTCGATGCGTTACTGTTCAGTGCTAAGTGCTCTCTATTGGTCCGTAGCTGCTTTTTTTAATAGTCGTGAGTAATACAATAGAAAAAAAAGAAATCAACGAGTCGGAAATGAAGCGTTTTTTTTTGTCCTTAACACACTTGAATGTAATGGACTGCCCTATAATTTTTTCTTCTTCTTTGCAACTAATTTCAGAAAGAAAACATGTTGTTGCATGATAGTTTCTTCTTTTCGGTAAATAAATCACTGAATCGAACGCATTATACATCGTATATTATGGCGCATTCGCCGTTATTTCATTCAACTTTAACATTAGCTCTTAGCATATTTGGCACATGTGCTAATTTGATTTGTTTATTTTATCTATGTCATCTTCAATATCAACGTCAAAATAGAACGAACGTCAACTCAACACAATCATTACATATTCTTGCCAAAAGAAAATATCGATTTCTTATACTTTTAGTAGGCAATGATTTCTTGATTTGTTGTTCATCGATCGTCAGTTGTATCGATCAAAAATATTATTCACAATCATTGATAGCACGTTATCATTTATGTTCATTTCATATATTAATCTGGAAATTTACACTTCATTTTACGCCTATATTAACGATATTCATTCTTCTTCGTTATCTTTACATGTTAAAGAAACATTTTCCACCGAAATATTCAAATCAAACGACGTTAGATCAATTTTTTTGCACCGATCTATGTACATTAATTTCATTTGTGATTGCACTTGCGTGGTCGGTCGATGGTTTGTGGTTATGGGGTGAAACAAATCTCAAAGTATTTATAACGCCTATAGCAACACTAGCTGATCTCGATTCGAATTCATCGAGATTACTCGACATGAAAACAAAACATCAACAAAATAAATCGATTTCAAATCACGTTCCATTTGCTGAACAAAGACTTATTTGTTATTTACAAACAAATAATAATATCGATTTTACAACGAGACTTTTGCATTTAATTCAAGCAGATTTCATTCTACTGTTCTTGTTTCATTGTTCAGGTAGGCGGTTCTATTGTATACTTATCGACTGTATTTAATCTTCTAGGTTTCTTACTGGAAATAATCCTACATTTACGTTTATCATGCTGTTTAGTAACAAGAAAGATTACAACGTTTTTTCTTCATGAACAACAATTATCACTTTATATTTTGTATTTATTTCTATTTTTAACATTAACATCACTACCGTTCTATTTCTATCGAATAATCGAGATTTTTTTCGATATTCAAGCGTTATCACAGCAGAACGATACGATCAACAGTCGAGTATTGGCACAGATTATTCTCTGTGGTGTTAGTTTCAAACCGATTTTATACGTTCTTTTATTTGTACCGAAGAATGCGTTATTTCAATTGAAATGTTATACATCGATTCGAATCGATAATCAACAGTCCGATGGACCTTCACCACAACAACCACGAACATCATCAATTCCAGAAATTCTAATTCAGAAATAAGATTTCGGCTGTTTTTTTTCTTCTTCTTCTTTCTCTATGTTTAAAGAAAGAATAATAATAATAATAATAATAAATATCGAGATTTGAGAATCGACATATGTCATATATTCGTTTTGTGCGAATGTAAAGTCAATCTGTTGCCAAAACTACTATGAATGCGACGTTAATTATCGAGAGAGACTGGTTCTATAATGTTCAATATACGAATCTAGGTGCAGCTCTATTCATTATTGCGTATATTGGTTTCTATGGTCTATGTATCATCTGCGTGTTTGGACAACAAGTAAAAGAAACTGAACGGAAACGACATGAACTGCCGTCGTATTTCTTAGAAACTCTCTGGGATGTACCACATAAAAATAAACTCTATCGTATTGTATTCGAAAGTATAAATTTTTATATTTATTTGTTTGTTGTAGAAGAATTAGCTGATGTCGAACGTTTAAAACGTATATTTCGTGGTTATTTTGCCGATCATGAAACGTATACATCGTTGAAAACTGAAGATCTTCAAAGACTTGTTGAACAACGTGCACATGCTTGTGCAATTCGATATCAACAAAAATTACGTCGACTTCATTTTGCTCATACGGAATACTATGTTGATACATTACGACGTTTGAATTACGAAGCTAATCAAAGCAAACGAAATACACTTGTGAATAATTTCGACGATGATGAACATATGTTCTCAATATCTGTCGTTTAGAAACATCTGTTCAATAGCAAATATGAAAACATAAAGTAGCATGTTCTTGCCTATTTAAATATTGATTCGTACTAGTTCAAATGTTAAGTGTGACACGGTATTCATCGCACATAGTCGAAAAATTTTGTTCGTTAATACTTTTTTTTTTCCTGTTTTCTAAAATATACATATTACGAAAGAGAAACAACATCATCATTATTTTTTTTGGAAACATCAAGAAGAAGAATAGATATAACTCTGAAGAAGAAGAACAACAACATACAAATACATACACCGGTATTCACACGTTTTTTGTTTTGTTTTGTTAAATACAAGACAAGTGAGAATATGAATGAATACGAAAGTGTAATCATTCGTAATTTCATGAGCAAAACGAAGAAGAAAAACGAAATGAAAAAACGAAAGAGAGAGAGAGAAAAAGAAAAACTGTTCTGGTTTTTTGTGTTTTTGTTGTCAATAGATGAATACATTGAAAACTGTTGAGCAAAATATCTTTAATTTCAAGTTGTATTCGGCCACATTGGTGGATCGAACCGAGCATGTTTAAGCGACGGTTCAGGACACGGAGATGAATTCGAATAATCAATCGATCGTTGTTGATTCAGCGATGTTTTCGAAATCGGATGATGATTGGACTCGTTCAATGACGATCGACTTATCGGCGGGGAGAATGGCTCATTTTTCAGACGATTTTGTTGTTGATGATGATGATGTTGTTGCTGTTGATAATATAAATGTGGACTTACACGATTTGAATTTGAATTATTATTTGGCGTTGCTAAACTCTGCTGTATATCATAATTAATCATCCTAGGAGAAGCGAATTTTAGTTCGAAAGATCGACTCAAAATTTCTTACCCTAGTGGTAAACTATTCATTTGAAGTGTAGCTAAGGACGGATGAGGTGGTGTATGCCATGGAAGAAACGTATTAGCATCACCACCACCGGATGGATTCAACGAGAAATCAGCTAGAACGAACGAAAGATAGAATAGAATCGTCCTAAATAACAATCGAATCGTACCATTGTGTCGATTGGTTCCGCCGAGATCGAGATGTGCCGAGCCTAGTGTCGCATTGTTATTTGAATATTTGCTCGATTGTTGTTTCGTAGACGCATTCGGACTCGTACGTGATTCACTCGGCGAACTCTGTTGTGAGTATGTTGATTGAGGCGATGGCGACGATGACGCATCGATAGTTGTTGTGTTTGTGGCTGTTCCATGAACGGATAGGAAATTCGGTTGGCCGGCTGTCGATGGGCCGAGTCCATCGATCATGGTCAACGACGGATGATAGTTGGCTGTCGAATGATTGGGACGTTTTCGTGATTCATTTAGAATTGGATCGAGATGATGATGCGAGGAAATTGGATGATTACTATCCATTTCATTACCACTTTCATCATCCATATCGTTATCACTATCGTTTTGATCGAGATGTTTCGATTCTTTTTTATTAAGAATCTAAAAAACACACAAATCTTGTTATGTTTTTGTTTGTTTTTTTATTGGATTTTACTTGAACAATCTCGTTGTTTGTTCGACTTTCATGTGGTTCATTGTATTCGGTGTATTTGAGCAAGATTTTGTCCATATCCGTTGATGCATATTGGAAAAGTTTATTGGACGAATTGAATATAATGAGCGCTATTTCACAATCACATAGAACACTTAATTCATAAGCTTTTTTCATCAAGCCAAATTTTCGTTTGGTAAACGTCACTTGACGATTACGTTCATCGTTGATTCTTGATATTTGTATTTTTTTTCTACCCATTCTGAAACAAAACAAAGGTCAAATGTTTGCTTATTGCTTCTGTTTTTTTTTTCGGGAATCAAAATACTAATGATTATTTAGTACGAGTAACCTGATCTCTCTCTTTCATTCTTACCTAAGCGTTTAGGTTATTGTATATTTTTGACTCAGTTGATGATAATAATAATAATAATAAAATGATAGATGATGACAAACAAACGGTACGTTGTTTGTTTGTCGAACTAGCACACGATGTCGATGATGACGAGCTTGTTGTGTACGTGCGTGTGTGTGTGTGTGTGTGTGTGCGCGCGCGTTTGTCCTGAGATTTTCTTTTTTTCTTCTTCTCTCTCTTTGAAAAGAGAAAAAAAAACGCGATGACGTAGTGCTTGGCAGCACAAAAGAAACTAGACGAGCCGCGAGTTTCTTTTCTTTCCTTCCTTCGTGTTCTTTTTTTTGCATCGATATAAATATATATTTTTTTCTTTTTTCGTAAAAAGCAAAAAAACGAGAATAGCTGAGATGGTAGAGCGACCGTCGTCGATTGTTGCTTTCGTTCTCTTGCTTCTGCACCCTAGTTTGCCCAGATTCTTTTTCTCTTCGATTTCAACCCCGCATTCTCTTTTCTTTTCTCGTCGGTTTTTCTCCTTGGGTAACGTCCAATTTGCGTTGTTATATCTCGCAAAAGGTCTAAGCACGATGAAAGACAACTTCAAGCAGCATCGGAACAAGCTGTTGCTGCTACTGCAAAATATATAGATTTTTTTTCCATCTGTTCTATGCACGTGGTTTCCTGCTTGAAAATAAAACAACATACACATAGAGAGAAATTATATTTATTTAAAATTTCAAGAACTCTTGTTTTGCTTGAAGTAAATGTTACAAACTACGCTAATGGAATTTCGAAAGAAACAATGTCTGTTGAACTGACAGAGAAAAAAGAGAATGTTTATAATACAAAAGCTAAATGTAAACACGTAGATTTGATGAATATGTCGACTAAACACCACCGCCACTTCGTTCAGGCGGTAGATGTTTTTTAATATCATTAATACGAGCTGCTTTAGCAAAATGACTCGAACCAACTGCGCCTGATTTGATTGCACTCATTAACTGAAAAAAAAACATACGGAGAAAACAACTTGTGTGTTTTTGCATTTACTTGAAGATACTCTTCAGTCTCAATGATACCATTTTGATTTTGATCAACTTCACGCATTAAAATTCGCAGTTCTGCATCGGAGATTTCCGTGTTCGTCAACTTAAAAAGAAAAAAAAACGTGTTTTTTTGTTTTCCAGCAAATTAAGTTCACTTGTAAATATCGTTTGATATCGTTCAACGTTAGAAAACCTTTATTTTCAGTGTCCATTTGTCGAAAATATTTCATGTAATAGCTCATTTCATCGCGCGTAAAATTAATCGGCACATTTCGTCGCATATCACGTTTTAAATTGAGGCCCATTTCTCGTAATAGAAACGTTTTTGCGCGTTCCATTTCTTCCTAAATATGAAAAAAAGGAATCGAGATGCATGACGAATCGAATTCATCCGACGAACTTTCTGTTTTTGCTCGTTCCAATTCAATTCCGATGCCATGATCTGTATGATCGTTGGAAGAGCTTCATCAGCCGCAACGACATTCAAAAATGAGAGTCGAGTTCGTCGAGCTAAAACGTCAATCGCCGTACGAGCATATTCCTTGACGGCATAGCTGATTTCAGCTTCGATATACGGAAATTCTTCGTGTATTCGTTTGCCAATAACAGGCCAACGTTTGCCGGTCAATGTCGAGAGATCAGCAACTTGACTTGCTCGATCGCCGTACGTATGTGAGAGATGAATAGCTACCTATTGAAAAAGAAATTCGAGATTTGAGCTTTTCATTTCGTCGAAACGAACGTCAGTATCGAGACCGTAGTCTTGAACGAGACGAATATACGACGTTGATGTCTAATGTTCGC
>ERZ781399.1964-NODE-1964-length-17348-cov-3.996183_pt1 | contig 17348 bp, 30 predicted proteins | sample MGYA00511014_ERZ781399 | MGnify/ENA primary metagenome ERZ781399 (study PRJEB29847, sample SAMN06458254) | wastewater metagenome | isolation source: Wastewater bioreactor | place: South Africa: Cape Town | study: EMG produced TPA metagenomics assembly of the...
GCCAATGCTTGAGTATTACGTACACGACCATCTAATGATGCATGACGTAGTTCTTCATTAGAAAAAAATTGTCGAATAAGAAATGTTAATAAACGACCGATAGCACGTTTTTCACCGTGAACATAAGCTAATTCAGTTCGACGACGAACTTGTTCATATTTACGTTTTAAAACAAGACACGACAGACCAATTGATGGATCGCCAAGTTCGATATATTCCTTTTGTTTAGTTTTGCAATTATTAGAAAACGACAATGGTTGATGTAAATCATTTTACTTTATTCATTGTAGATTTTCGTTCAGTTTTACTCGATTGAAAATTTGTTCCTGTTCGACTCATATCAATCGGTTGTTGACAATTATCATCCAATGAAAGATTCATATCTGTATTTTGTTTATTCTAAATAATCAAATTCTATGAAATAATCATCGATTTTTTTTTATTTCTTCGTACATGATATTGTTCATAGAATGTTTCAATATGTTGATTGAGTTGATTTAAATAAAATTCATTTTGATTAATACGTTGTATTAATTGATTAATAGTTGTTGTTAATTTAATTTGTTCGAGATTTATTTCATGAACAATATAGATCAATGTTTCGAACATTGTTTGTAAATGAAGATTTTGTTCATTCGATGATACTATTTGACGTTTAGTAGAATGATTATTATTATTATTATTAGCAGTAGTACTACGTCGACGTTTATTTGAACCTGAATTGATTAAATTCAAAAAAGAGAAATTCGAAACAATCGTACATCAATCCACAATATGGATGGATGACTTACGATTTGAACATGTTCAGCATGATGAAAAGAAAATAAATAAATAAAAAACGAGCAAAAGAAAAAAATCGTTCGTTCGCTTAGATTTCGAAATAATAAGAAATATATGATTCGTTTTTTTTTCTGTTCAACGCAAAATAATCAAACTCAAAGAAAAACTTCGAATTATTTAACTACCTGTCGATGTTTTAAATTGATTGAATTCTTCATGAATTGAATTTTTCTGAGTTTTTAATTGATTAATATAATCGAGTAATGTTTGCTTTTGTTGATCATTAATTAAAGTATCATTTAATTGTGAAATATCAAAATCGATTTCATCAGTAGTTGTTGTCATCATTTTTTCTTACTGATTATTCAATGGACATCTAGAACTGAACAGACAAACTGAAATCAAATCGTCGTCGTTTTCTAATTAATGGACACACGCGCCAACGGTCGAACAGCCCTACCGTCTGTCTGATATACGAAAAGAGAAGAAAACGAAACGAAGAAGAAGAAGAAGAAGAAAAAAAACGATTTGTTTGCTTCCCTGAATGGATGGATTGAATGCAGTGGTAAAATATGGATAATTAAAAAGACACCAATTGCATTCGCAAATCATGATGAATGATGATGATAATGATGGAAATCCTCGTTCGTCGTTGTTAATTCAACGAAAATCGAAGAAAAATCGTCAAACAAAAACGCAATTAGTGTTTAATGAACAAGCACGAAAGTAGTAACGTTCAAATGTTATATTTTCATTTGTTTATTTTTGTTTTCGTGCGTAGAGAATATTTGAAAGGTTTTCATAAACGTAAACTTGAACGACGTGAACGAGCACAAAAAGAACTCGAAGATGAAATTAAAACTGACCTGAAAAATCTTCGACAAAAAGTACGATAATTGATTTAGATTTATTTGCAAATTGTTTGTTTTTTTGTCTTGCAGAGACGTGATGAAATGAAAAAACGTCATGAAGAATTAGGCCTTTTGGACACGGAAGAAAATGCAACGAAAAAACGAACCGTTGAATTGAAAAATCATACGATCGAAATTGCTGAAATTGACGATCAATTCGTGAGTAAAACTGGTTTATTCATGGGAACGAATCAAACCAATAATGTCGAAGTTGAACCAACTGAATCGACAGTTGAAAAGCCGAAGTATTTATTTTGAATATTGAAAAAGGACAAAATATAATTCTGTTTTTTTTCTCTTTTGCTTTAGGAATAAAGTTCCGTTGTCAAAGAAAATGTCGAAATTACAAAATTTAAAAGCTCCAAGTGCGTTGAAAAAAGGCCATCATACGAATAAAGCGAAACCACGACGATCGAAACAAAAACTTGGAAAACACGGAGGAGTTCAAACAGCTTCGAAAAAGAAGCGAACTCGAAAATAAATTTTGTTAGTTTTTCTGTTTTTGTTTGAAATAAAAAAAAAGGACATGGAATAATTGAAATTACAATTGACTAATTAACAAAACGTCTACGTGTATGGACTTCCTACTTCACAATTATTTATTTGTTATACCGTGAAATTGTTGTGAATAATATTTCGTTGTCGTAAATCATGTCCGTCATGATATCGAACTTCGTGGAAAAAATCATCGTCCATGTATAAATAGACTCGTTTTTTGAAAATTTTCATTTATTTTCATACTCACAATCAACAGAAAATGTATTCATACGGTGTATCAGCAGAACGGTTAGCTGAACTGAAAAGGTGGTTTTATATTTTTTCGAGTTTTTTTTTCTTTTGAATAGATCTGCTAAACAAACAAGTTATTTATCAATTTTAGCCTTTGTGGCGATTGGAATTGGGTTGGTTTTAGTTGTAGGAACGGTTATTTTAGCATTGATTCCTGTGTTTTTAGCTGAACGATCAGTAGCAATAAGCGACAGTAATTATTGAAGAACAAATTTAAACGTTTGACGAGAATATCTTTCTGTTTTTAGAAGCGTTTAGAAGTAGCGAAGGAGTAATGTTGTTTTCAGTTGGTTCAGCTGGAACGGGACGACGAAAAAGAAATAGTGGTAATTTAACTGGTTATATTCCTAGTGTAGTCGATGTTGGAGGACTAAGCATGTTTCATGACAAAGTACGTTTCATTTGAATATTTCTGAATCGAACGAATTTTTGTTTTTCTAGTTATCATCTATTGTCGTCGGAAATCACGTCAAAGAGATGATGATTACAAATGCATCTCTTGACTACATTAATCAAGGACGACGAAAGCGTTTGTATGTATTATTGAATGTAAATTTTAGATTGAACAGGACATGTTTCACCGTTTTTTTAGAGCTCTTTCAAAACGGCAATCATCTACTGGAAACGAAATTATTTTAACAATTAAATTTTACATTATTTATCGATTAACTTGTCCAGCTAGTTGTCAAACAAAAGTTGCTTCAACTACCAACGACCAGTTAATCAATATTCCGACAAATTCATTCGACTTTTCTAACGTTCCTGTTCTTTTTAATAACACACCAGTGACTATAACACGAATTATTGGCTCGGTTTTGTATGTTTCACCAATTCGTAAGTTTCGACCGATTGTTTTTTCTATTCACAGATCTTATGCATTGATTTTTTAGTTCTTGGTTCCAATACAGATACAGCTACAGCGCCTACATTCGCCATTAGTTCAACAACCACAACTACTACTCTCTCAGTAACTAGTTCAATTGGTTAATCAATTGACTCATGACATTATTATTATTATTATTCTTTTTTTTGCATCTTTTGATTTTCTCTGTTTTATTTTTTATACTTTTCTGCAGAGAAAAATACGATACGAGTACTGTGTACATCAAAAATAAAAAAGAACATATCCAATTTATTCATATACTGTTTTCAATAACAACATTTGAAAAGCTAATGTAAAACGGAATTCTATCGGATTAAAAATAAGCTTTAGTTTCTTTTTCCATAATCTATTTAACTCGTTTCTTCGTTTTGCATTATCGTCTTCCCCAAAAGAGTCTTTTCAGCCACACAAGCGACCATAGCTGCGCCTTTTCCACTTCCTAGAAAATCATCATTCATATCCATTCAATTCACTAATGTTTTCATTACTTACCATCATCGGACAGACTTAATTTGAACTAGAACAAAAAAGAAAGAAAAGTAGAGTTTATTATTATTAATTCTATTGATATCGAACTGTTTTTTATAATGAAAATTTTTTACATGCAGAATGAATGAGATAACAACAACAATAATAATAACAACAAAAAAGGAAATATAAGAAATTATTATTGATTTAGTGATCGATTTTCTGCCGCAACTGTGACAGCAGAACCTATACCACTCGCGTCCGTAACACTTTTAAGAGCAAACTAAATAATTAAATTAATTCTCGCTCGATAAAAATTCTCATTGTTCGATATAAATGTTCACATGTCAACTTACTTTAATATCTTTGTCAACTAATGTTTCCATGCAACGTTCCATATTACGTTTGAAACGTGGATGATATCGATACAATGAACCGTCGACACCAACGGTTATTTCACTTTTTCCAATTCGATTTATTAGAACAGCAAGACCTAAATCGAAGAGAAATTTTCTTGTTTTCTTATTGTGAAAGATTCATTCGTACGTACCAGCGCCTGCCAATCGAGCAGCACGTTTAGATACTTGTCGACAGATATGTTGAACAATAGCACAATCATCGTATGTAGGATTATGAATGCCAATATCTTCTAGTACACGTCGTGTATTGGCAAATTGAATGCCTTCATCCGTTTCGACAGTCGAAACAAATTTTGTATAAAAACCTCCTCGATTATAAAGTGGCGTTTTATAATCGCCGTATGTATCTCGATGACCAAGAAAAAGCAATTCTTGCTGCATTAAATCGAGTATTATCAAACGAACAATTTCTCCCATGTACATTCCCGAAATCATTTTTTCAAAACTAAAAATAAAAACCAACATTCCTTTCTCTGTTGTCTGATAACTGGTTTGTATTGTTTTTCTTCTTCTTCTTACATTTGTTTTCCAGGATTGATCGATGATAGATCGACTTCTTCATCATATTTCGTTCGAATTAAATTCAAACGACCATTATCACCAAATGCACCCCATTCCATATTAATAATCACTTGTCTCGGTTCATCATCATCAAGATCACCATTCCATGTACCAACTTTATCTAAATTTTCTATATAACACGCATTTGTGCCTGTGCCTAGAATAAGTCCAACGGCTGTTGCTGGATCTTTATAAGCACAAGCCATTAATGTTCCAACGGTATCGTTGACCAAGGCAACACATTTAGCACTGATACCCTGATGAAAAAAAGCAGAATTTAGTTTTTCATTTTTGTCGATAGGAAATAGATTTCAGTACTTTTTCATTGATTGCATCTTGTAGAAGTTTAACAACATCTTCATTGACAACACCAGCGCAACTGAAACCTTTTGTCCATGCTGACAGTCGAGCTGAGGCGAGACCTTCTTGTTTACAAGGAAATGAGAATGTAAAACCTAATGGATAGATTTGTTCAGTTTTTAAGAGATTTTCTCGTTGCATAAAATCATATAAACATTCAGCTAAATGTCGAAATAACTAAAATACAAAAAAAAACATTAACATTTCAAAATCTTCTCTCATCTCGTCTCAAATACTACAAACATGTTTTCCATCGCCGATCATAATCGATTGTGGTATAACGAATATTTTCGATGTTAATTCAACTCTCGAATTTCCACGTAAATCAATGAGTAACACACGAAAATTTGTTCCACCTAAGTCAAGTGCTAATACTTGTCCAACTTCGGTTCCATTAGGAATATTTCGTACGTAAGTTGGAAACATTTTGACTGGCGCCTGAGAATGTGTCAATGGTGATAGGCCAGCACACATTTCTTCTTCCAAAATATGCATAATTTGTATAAGTTGATCGTCATTAATTTTCAATGATTCAACAACTCGTTCAATCTAAACGAATGGGCACATTTGTTACTTTTCAGTGTTTTAAGGTCGAGTGGACTTGTTTTCGGTCCTCAAAACAAGTCTCTTCAAACAATAGTAATGAAATCAAAACATTCTCAATGATGTCTTTTTGAAAAAAACAAGAAATCCTTCATGTTTGTGTTCTCTCTCGTTCTCTTTTCGTGATTTCAAAAATAGTTTACGATACTTTGTATTATGAAAAAACGGTGTACCGATGACTTATTTATTCTTTCTCAATAATTCGACCAAAAAGAACAAAAATCGAATCCCCTGACAATCTTAACTCAACAGAAGGTTGAAACGACTACATTTTCACACAGGTGTGGCTTGCATAAAAAAAATTTATTTCTGCAACAGATTTTTCTTTGAATGAAAGTGGCACCATTTCGACTTACTTGCTCATTCAATTCGGGATGACGATATTGTTGAATCAGTTGTTTTTCTGGTCCAGCTACACAATAGCCAGCATAGACTGCAGCACCAAGAATACAAGTTGTTGCTAGACCGTATGCAGTCTTACGAACCATAGGCGTTATTAGATCATCTTGAAGTATTTGCGCGAAATTCACTGACATAATTCGATAGTGGTGGTGGCGGTGATGATGATGATGATAGTTGTAAAAATACGAGAATAGAAACGAAATATCGATTCGTTGTTTACTTATATATATAAGAAAATAGTAGACGAAAACTAAAGAATGAGAAAAAAAAGAGATTATGTGCAGAACGAACCTTCCGAATTTTTTTTTTCGTTCTTTTTCTCTCTCTCTCTGTTTCTTTTCGTTTCTTGTAAGCATATAACAGTCGAATATTCTTCTAGTCACAATCAGATCGGAATGTAATTGTTTTTCTCTCGTATTTGATATCTGAAATTTAAAAATAAGTCAATAAAACAAACGGCGCAATAAGAATAATCGATTTTTATTGTTTTGTTTTTTCAATGAGTATACTATCGATTGATACCGACAATACGTCATCAACAATCATCGATGACGATTTAAGTATGACAATATCAGATTCATCGAATACAACAAGTACATCTTGGCATTCGATTAATTCTGATACGCAAATGAATAATAATCTAGTAACACAGACACATTCGATTCATATTTGGTTGGGATTATGTTCGATCGAACCAGATATTCGTTTAACAACCGCGCAGGAATGGAAATTACGTACTTGCATGAGACGTTTGCTTTCATTCTGTAGTGTTCCTTTAAAAATATCCTGTCTGAAAATAGAACAATCAATTTCTTATACAGATCAGGTTGACAATAACAAAAGAAAAAAAAACGCGAATAGTTCACATAGTTTTTTTTCTTTGATTAAGGACAAACAATTGGATCAATTAGGTTTATATCTTCATCCATTGAATCTTATTGATGCAAATAATAATCTACTTGAAGTGAAACTCTTGGAATTCTATTTCAATGAATTGAAAAATGCTAAACATTCGATTCCTATACAATTAATAAAATCTCCTAGATTTGTCTTCGATATTTTTTTGACGACACTTCAATTAAATCTGCGAACGAATTCTTCACTACTTCAAATACATTTTTCAACAAGAGTAAATGCACCGATTCGCGGTGATTATTATCAATGGAATGAGAGCAAATCTCAATTTCGAAAATATTATGTCACACTCGAAATCGATCATAGTTTAGCAAAGATTTTTCAAACATTTTGATTTAAAAGAGAGAGAGAAAAAATATATATATATTTATTTATTTATTGATTTAACATCGAGTTAATTGATAAATTAGCAAAAGATGAATTGACAGAAGCAGAATTTGACGATGACGGAATGCATTGACCGTAGGGATTTGTTTCATAACTATAAGAATTCATTCCAAGCAGACCACCTGGACGATAGACATCTTGTGGATTGACAAGTATTGGTTGAGCCATTTTTGGAATGTCGTACGCACCAACGGGCTGTGGACGATACGGATCAAATTTAGCTGGCATTGGTGGTAACGTCGATTGAGCAATTGGACGATTTGAATCACTGACAGTTTGATATGAGTAAACGGACGGATTCGGTGGATAGAATGATTGTGCCATTGGTTGATAGATCATCTGTGGTGGTGGTGGCTGTCGAACAAGATTTTGTTCGTAAGGATAGGATGATGATAATGGTGGTATTGAATGATAAGGTGAAGTTTGTTCAGAAAGAATCGTTGGTTGATAAAATTGATGAGTAGTATTATTGGTTTTGGTTGGTACTGATTGAGGAGATTGACAGAGATTGTTGTCGGACTTGTTTGGTGCCCATGTATCCGGTTTCATAATGGGTAAATAATCTATTAAACGTGGACGATCACGAGGAGTTGATACATCGAAATCTGGCTTGGCTATTGAATGATCAACAATCAGTTTTTTATCTTCATTCAGTTGTAATTTTGTTAATCGTTCATTTAATGAAATGATTTTTTCGGCTTGCTGAAAAACAAAACGATTGATCTATTCAAATGAAAGCTATTTCTTCTTCTTCGAACTTTTTTGTAAAATTCAATGCCTTCATTAGCCTTTGCAATTGAATCGTCGAATGATTGACACGAATTCATCAATTCTCCAATCGTATTTTGTCGACTAAAACAAAGAAAAACTAAATTTCATTTTAATTTTTTCTTCGTTCTTGGAAAACAACTTGTCATATGCAGTTGAAATCTTCGTTCTTATTTCTGCGATATCCGCATTAGCTTCAGTTAATGCTTGAAGAATATGTTCTTGTGCAAGACAATTTTGTTTAATTAAATTAACCAGTTCATCATGTTTTTTCAATTGTTCAGAAAATAAACTCTACATCGGACAAAAAACAAATGTCTAAATCCAAAAAAACGTCCTTTTTCTTTACTTTATGATTTTCTTGTCGTTGCATGAGAACGAGTTTTGTAATATCATCATCTTGAATTTTCTTTCGAAAATCGCCGAACAAGACTTCACGTTGTTTTTTCATTGTCTGAATTTTTTCGTTTAATAAAGCTAAACGAGCTAATTTCGGTTTGTTAGTCTCGTCTAAAAGGCGAATATTAAAATTGGACTTTTCTTTTTTTTAGCGTACCTTCGAGTTCGGAAATGATGGGCAAATGTTTTTCGATTTGTTCAATAGATAATTGAAGTATTTGAAAATGTTCGATCATAGTCGAGAGATGTTGATTTAATTCTTTATTACTTTCATTGGCTTGTAGGAGAAGTTCTCGATTAGATTTCGTATTTCGTTGAATGTCTTGATAATCTTTTGTTAATTTCAACGATTCACATTTACTTTCGAGTAACTGTTCGAATTGTGTTAATTGTTCGAAAGTATTTTCATGTTGTTGATTGAGAACTAAGAGAGAGAAAGAGAAATGACGAATGAATGCTCGAAAGTTTTGAAGGTGTTGGTTACCTTGCATGATAGATTTGAGATCTTGAGACATATTCGTACGATTGGCAAGTGTTGCACAACAATCAATGAATTCTCGAGGAAGTTGAAGATAATTGTTATTGAGTGGTATTCGATTTAATTGTAAACAAGTTAGAAATGATCTTGAAAAAGACAAATTCTACAATCGAATTTTCTTGTGATTAAACAAATGTCGGTTTTACTCAAGTTCACGATTTTTATTTTCGATTAATTCACCAATATCACGTAGAAGTTTAGCTTTTTCTTCACTATATTCCGATGCAGCTAAATGTGTATCCTTGAAAAATGAAACAGCAATGCTTGTTTTTTTTAAATCTGTGACATTTGAATATTTTTCTATTCGATTTACCATCGGTATTAATTTCTGGAAAATATCATCTCCCGATACACTCGGATCATGATATTCGAATGCTTGTGGTTTAGCAACAATAACTCCTTGAATTGTTGGTAAATTCGATAGGCTCGGTACTTTTTCGAAGTAGACATTGTCATTGTCACGTTTGATTGTTTTGTGTCTAAAGTTGTTCGATCGTTTTTGCTTTGAAAAACTATCATAAAAAACTACTTGAAAGTGAGAATATCATTTGTAAATGTGTGAGCATCTTTGTAAACGGCTGTTCGATCTGAAGAGATCTTCTCGGCATTTTTCCAACCGTCTTTTAAACGTTCAAGTGCATTTTCATAATAGCAAACGGCTTCACCACGCTTTTTTGAATCTTCAGCAACTAATCCGCAGAAATAATAAGTTAAAGATAGATAATAAGCTGTTTTGTAGGTTAACGCCACGCGCCATTCCTTTATCACGCATGGAAAGAGCTTTACTATTTTAAGCTTAATTGACAAGAACCTACTCGAAATCGTCTTGAAACAATCGAACTCATGCCTGATTTAAGCAATGTTGTCAAGGCTTTTTGAAAATATTCCGATATTTGCATGGCAAGATGAGCATTGACCGAAGCAGGTCGTCGATCGAGTAGAGATTTTTCGAGAACAGCTTCATGTGCTTGTCCCTAAACGAAATAAATTGAAAAATTTTGAAATCAAGATTTTTAGTTTTTACTAGAAGTGTATCGATTTGACATGTTAACAAATCCGGTGTTAAATCTAACGAATATGACGTATATTGATCTCGTAATTTTTCATAACATCCAGCTGAATATCGAAAGAATGTACAAGCATTTTTCATACTCTACCATAGTTTTTTTTACAAATGAATTTCTTAAATCAATCAAAATAATATTAAAAAACAAACAAACTTCATGAGTTTTTCTCGATTCATTTCCACCTAATCTTGAGTATAAAGATCCGATATTATATAAAATACATGTTTCTTCAAATCGAATATCATCATAGGTATTCTCTTCTTTTTGATATGCATCTTCCCTATAAAAACATGAATATCAATCTTTAAAAAGATACTTTTCAATTTAATCATTCTACCAAGTATATCGAACAGCACATTCGCCATCGTGTAACATCGGAAATCGATTACGTAGCAATTGTAATTGAGCAAAATAACGTTTGAGATATTGTAGACTATTTTCATCTATTGAACAATTGATTGCATTCTTAGAAAAACAAAATGTCAACATTTCATTCGATAAACTAACGTCTGTTTTTTTTTCAAGTTACCTGCCGAAGACAATTAATTTGTTCGCATTCATTTGAAAAATTTTCACCATTATCTTGATAATTTGTTGTTATGTACTAAAGAAAACACGAAAGGTGAGGTGTGATGAAGATTTCTAATTTTACATTTGGTATTTTTTCACAAAGCTTGGTCGATTCAACAGCTAGTTTCAAATCGAAATTGAACGCTGGAAGACGTGGACAAGCTTCGAACAAAAACAGAAAACAAATCTTTTCAGTTGTGTTCTTCTTCTTCTTCTTCGTCTTCGTCTTTACCTTCCATTTAGATGATGCTGATCTATACGAAGAAAATGAGAATAATAAAAGAATCTTCGTTCGTCTCGTTCTATTTTGTAAGTTTGGATAACTAAACCGAACGCTCGACTATAACAGAGAAAGAGAGAGAGAGAGAAAAAAACGACGACTAACTGTTGGTTGGTTAACATAATGAATGACAGAAATACATGAATCATTATTTTTTTCTTTTAATCCTGTAGGTTTCACTGGATCCATTCATTTCTCCTTCTTCTTTTTCTTTTTTTCTTCTTCGTTTACTCTTTTTTTTTATATTATTCTCATGAACGTCGGCGAAGAGAAAAAAAGATATAATTTTACTCCGTCTTTAGATTATTTTTCTGCTTTTTATCTTATAATAATCATATCCAATGATAAATGTCAAAGAAAATTATAAAATACTTGAATAATCTGTCAAAAGCAGATCAAATAACTGGTTAACAACAGTCAACCATCGATTCAATGGAAATGTTTATTTTTATTTCCCTTGATAGAATCGAACAAACAAATTAATTGGTGCCATATTGTTCGTCTAATTCTATTTTTATATCATAGTTTATAGAGTAAAAGAGCATGGTCAACTAAAAGAATAAGATTTGTTAATCCACAAAGTGCAATAGAACGTAATTGGCCATGAAAATCAATAAAACCCTTGGACAAATCTTCAAAATACAATTGCTGATCTTCTTTACAGCGAATTGAAATTTGTAAAAATGAATTTGATAAAGATTCATTGTAAAGAATTAATTGATTCAATGGATTTAATACGATTAAACGAGATTTTTCTTCGACAAGTATTCTTGTTGAATAAATCGGTTGATCGAATAGATCAAATACAAAAATAAACCATTGATACGAAATTTTCATTAGAATTAAAAGTCGATTTTGAAAATGTTTCATCGAAAGAATTTCTTCAATGAAATGTTCATTTGAAAAACCATTTTGAATCGAAAAATTCTTCTTAATTAAATTAACAATTGAAAATTTATTTTGAAAACGAAACGATGGAAATTGATATTGTTCAAGAGAATAAAATTTTGTGTCATATTGATATTTAATCAAGTAAAATCTCTCATTAGAATATGAACATGAAATATATTCATCACGAAAATTTTTAATTTTAAAATTCTCAATTAAATTCAATTGAATCGTCAATGGATTGACGAAATAAACATCTTTTCGAGTTAAAATTATAAATGAATTTAAATCATCGCACCAATTCAAATCTTTTAAATCATTTTCATTGATTTTTGAAGTTTTATTCGAACGAATTAATTTGAAATTCTTGTCGAATAAATGAAATCTTTGGTTGGCATGAAGTAAAATATATTCATCATTGCAAATCATCAGACTTGAACAATGTTCAAATGGAAGATTAACATATTGAATTGCTTTCTTTTTCGAATAATTTGAATTCAAATTTTCTAATGACGAAATTTTATCTTTCGATGGTTCTAAATGCCAAAAAAATAAATTCAGAAAAGTTTACTGACGAATCGATCTCACCAATAAAAGACTCATCAGCGAATAATTGCAATCGAGTATTCGATTCCAGCAAACAATTGATTTTGTTTTCTAATTTTTGAAAATATTCATGAGAATTCTTCGGATTTAAACCACAAAAATTGATTATCGGTGAACGTTGAAGAATTTTTTCTATTAGAATTCAAATAGAAATTCAAAAATGAAAAATAACAAATTTAACATACGAAGCCAACCAAATGGTTTCCAATTAGGTAAAATTCGAATTGCAATAATTGGAATTTGTTTCTGTTTGATAAATTCAAGATCATTTTCATAACATTTTGATGATTCGAACATTGGACTTAGAATACAAACTGCTACATTCATCATTTCTCTTTGACTAAATTCACGAAAAAAAAAAAACGAAAACATTTATAATTAAAATAAAAAACAATTACGATTCATCTTTAGCATCAATCCAAATTGAATAATTTCGTTCTTTTAAATATGAACATATTTTACCAGCAAATTCTTGTTGATTTTTATGATAAAATAATGCAATTCGTCTTTCTGAATCATTCATTACAGTTGTCAATAGAAATCACAAAAGAGAACACATTCTTCATGCTTCTCTTTCCTAATGCACAAAATCTTATTCAACAATTACTTTTCGTTTCGATTTTTAACAAACAAAATTTTTATAAATTCGTCCTTGAATTGTTTTTTTTCTCTCTCTCTCTTTGTTGTTTCATGACGAAATGTATCTCTTGGCACTTCATATAAATATTTCTCACATAGTTTCTTGCTTGTGATGACATCATCAAATCGATAATTTTTATTTCAACAAAAAAACACACATGATTAACTAAAAGAAAAACATGAAGAAGAAAATTATTCACATATTTTCATAGATAGGATGAGGTAATGCAATCCATTGAAGAGTTTCACCGCCGAAAGTAAACGGTGATTTCGAGTTGGAATAGATTTTTTCGTAGATTGGCGGAGATGTTTTAGTTGTTTTCAATGTTTTTCGATGTTTGAGTATTTTTGTTAATTGTTTCAACGGGAAAAAACATGATGATGTTTTTTGATCATGAAAAACTTGTTCATATTGTTGTTGAATATGTTCGACATTATCAAGAATTTGTTTGAGTGTATAGTTTTTTTTCGTTATCGACGATGATCGTTGGCGAACAATTTTCGATTGTCGAATTGTTGATATTTGACTTTGATCGAATAGATGATCGTAGATATGTTCATTATCATGTGAAATAGGTGTTGATGATGATGATAATGTTGGAGGATGAGACATTGACAATTGATTCGAAGGAGATATGCCAACGAAAATATCGACTGATGCCGAATGTTGATTATCGATACGTATTTGAATCATGTTCGAGTTCGATGATCTTGTGTGTGTGTGTGAAACGAATAAATGAATGAATGAATGAATGAGTGTGAGAACAGGTGTGTATATAATATTCGTTCAATCGATTGACATAATTGAAGAGAAAGAGAGAGAGAGAGAGAAGAGAGAGGAAAGAATTTATCGTCAGATGCTCAACTATTTTTTTTTCTTCTTCGTTCGACATCGAAAAGAAGAAAAAGGTGTCATAACGAGCTAATGACAATACAGCTAAATAACATTGCGATGTTAGCAGATGGATGTAGTCGTTAGAGAGGAAACGAGAAATTATCTGTTGTTTTTTATTTATAATTCATAGGTTTTTGTTCTTTCGAATCATCATCCGGTTTCACATTGTAACACATATGAAACGAAAACAAAACTAAGAACGGAAGTTGTCATTGTCTAATGATTTGTCTTGACAATTGAGAATGAAAATAACATTTTCACACACACGTATTGATCTCCTGGTGATGTGTTAGAGTTAATTGAGTTTGTTGCTCTCCACAGAGAATAAAAGTGAGAAAACAGAAGACGACGACGACGACAACAATGTGTATATCAATCGAAAAATCGATTTCATATTCACCTGCTTCCGTATTGAACATGAAAAAAGAAAATTGGCTTAGAACAACGGACGCAGATGTACTTTCAAATAGATAAATCACAACAATCGACAATAAACGCAACTAATGCTATTAAAATCGTTGATAAAATTGCAATAAATGCAGCAGTCAGAACAATAATATTCAGAACAGATTCAATGGTTAACATATTGTCAATATGTGAAAGACAAATTAGATTTGTTTATTAGCTAACAGGTTGAGAAAATTACATCAAAACGGAGAAAAAATAATTATCATTCATATATATATATATTATAACTCTTTTCCACAGATGTCGTTATTGACCAATAATGTCGTTTTATTTTTTTTTAATCCTGAATTCCTATTGCACCGGGCTTCGAGAACGATGATGATTATTATTATTGCTAAACATTCTGTTTCTTTTTTTCTAGACTCTGTCTTTTGCATTTTGTATTTTATTGATATCATAAATTTAAATTTTCAGCCTATGACTCATTCGAGTCATGCTGTTGTCATTTACTTGTTAAATGAACGAAATAAACATCGATCACAAGTCATATGCTCTCGTAGGTTTTATTTACTTTTTTTTTGTTTCGAAATACAAAAAAAATAAGAGAACGCATCTATTTATTTACCATTCGTCCTTGATCGATTGTATTTCAGATCAAATTTGAAATAGTTGTTTTTTTTTCGTCTTGCCTTTTCTCTTTGTGAATACACAAATTGAAATCAAGTTTTGATGACGACTGTTACTCGACGTACTGTTCGGCAAACAACAACGAACTCAAGTGGAACACTTGCTGAATCATCAACTAATCAATCGAATTGGAACGATTGGGATGAAATTAACAAAAATACGGATGAACGTGATAGCGATGATGATGACAAAGAAACACGTTTGACATTGATGGAAGAAGTACTTTTACTTGGCCTGAAAGATCGTGAAGTTCTCATTTATAAATTTGTTTTTTTAAAAGGTTTTTTTTTCGGTTGTTAATCGTAGGGTTATACTTCCTTTTGGAACGATTGCATTTCATCGGGTTTACGTGGTTGTATTTTAACAGAATTAAGTTTTCGCGGTCGAGTTGAGTTAGAAAAAACAGGCGCTCGTCGTCGAACACTTGGCAGTCGAAAAATTATGCTTCTCGATGATACAGCAACCGGAGATGTTCTACTCGATGAAGCTCTACGACATATCAAAGAAACACAACCACAAGAAACAGTTCAAAGTTGGATTGAATATCTTAGTGGTATGAATGAAATGAAGAAACATGAGTTCGACCTTGATCGATTTTTATCTTTCGATTTCAGGTGAATGTTGGAATCCATTGAAATTAAAATATCAATTACGTAATGTTCGTGAACGTTTAGCCAAGAGTCTTGTTGATAAAGGCATATGTAGTACAGAAAAACAGAATTTCTTCTTGTTCGATATGACAACACATCCACTTAATGATAGTGTTCATAAATTAAAATTAATCAAAAAAGTTCAAGAAAGTGTTTTAACACGTTGGCCAAATGATCCACGTCGTATGGATAAACGTATACTAGCATTGATTTACTTAGCTCATGCTAGTGGTAAACAGGATTTTTTTTTGTTTTTCGAAGAGAACATTTCTCGAGTTGTGAAATTTAGATGTCTTGGAAAATGCGTTTACATCTTTATCCGATGAAGATTATGAAGTTGCTATGAAACATGTTCGTGAATTATTAGATCTTGATCCTGATCAAGAATGTAGTAAATATGATTCAAAAGTTGATGTTATGTGGGCAGTTGTATCAGCGTTTAATAAATAAGAAAAACATCCAGAGCGAACGATCGATTCATTCGATTATTATAGAAGGACAACAATTTCTTTTTCTTCTCATTAATCTTTTCTTTTTTCTTTTTTTCAAATTACAGTGAACGAATATTGTGTTTATACGATAAAAGATCAATTCAATTTCTCTCAAATTCATTCTTAAATATACATATTTTTTTCTTCTTCTTTTTCTTTTGTTTAGTATTGAGAAAATAATCTCTTTTCTTTCGTTTTTTTTTCTTCTTCTTTATAAAATAGTCCATCATCATAAGTTTGCTCTTGTTTTTTTGCTCCTGTGATAAAAAAAAGAAACATGCACAAGTTATATAAAACAAATAAAAAAGAAAAAAAAATATATGGAACCGTTATTTTTCCTTTTCTCAAACGACAGAACAGAAAAAATTTTTCAGACATTTTTGTGATGTTTTTTTTTCTCGTTTTTCTTTTATTTCTCCGTAACTAACCAACACATCCGAGACAGAAAGAAAAGTGCAATGCGGCATTATAAATAGTTATTAGAACGTCATAACGAAGGTCTTTAGTCATCATTGTACGTGTATATTCGATTTCATACATATTCAAAGACCAACCTTCTTCCTTTTCATCGCTCTCGTTTTCTTTTTCGTTTTTTCGCCTTTCCTGAGTGGGTATTGACGTCATCAAAAGTAGGCTTTATATGACGTCGTGACGTTAACAAGAAAAAAAAATAAAATACATAGAAACAGACATTACAGAATTGTATGCAACAGATTTTTATTTCGTTTCAGATAATGCTTTTGCTGTTTATTTGCGATTGAATATGGGCGCATTTTTATCTCGTCATAATATTTTCTTAGGAACACGAATCAATCAACCGGATTTCAATCGTATTCCGATTCATCATAAATGTCGAAATTGTGGACAAAATTGTGATGCATCACGATCATCGAATGGTTGTGTTCACGCAAAATTTACTCGTACAGGTACAAAAGATCAGCCGGCTGTTATGCGAACGGTTGTGCCCGATGATCAAGTACGTTG
>ERZ781399.1967-NODE-1967-length-17326-cov-4.014475_pt1 | contig 17326 bp, 18 predicted proteins | sample MGYA00511014_ERZ781399 | MGnify/ENA primary metagenome ERZ781399 (study PRJEB29847, sample SAMN06458254) | wastewater metagenome | isolation source: Wastewater bioreactor | place: South Africa: Cape Town | study: EMG produced TPA metagenomics assembly of the...
CAACTATAATTACCATGATCATCAACACTACACAATGTAATTTTACTACTACACCACTTTATTTCGTCTCACATCATGGTGTATCTTCTCATTGGACGATGAGTGGACATGCTGCAATATATTTTCCAACAAAACAATCATTTCAGATATATTCAAAATCAGTAGCTGGTATAACTGCGACGACATTGCAGAGCTACGCAGGCACGTATTCATGGAATATCGATTGGACTGGATTTTATTAAAAACCAATACTCTCTTCATAAAAGCTATCTGTTAAAATAAATTCGTAGTGTAAATAATTTCCGACTAGCGAGAATCTGCGCATACTGCATAATTCAGATTCCTTTTTGAATGTATTCTATGCTCTTGTATTTTATTTTTTGTGAAATTTCACAGTATTTCACATGTATCTGGCCTTTATTCTATATAAATCATCAGGTTTTGACCATAGCTTACCTTCGAATATCGTTGGGTGCGTCTTTCTATCTGTATAACATTGTTGCTCGTTATTTTTTAACAAATTCTAGGAAGAGTAGACACCGTGAACATCAACTCGTAAAAATTTTGAAATATTTTTTGTGTTCACTCGCGTTTGGCTGGGTCAATAGAAAAAAATGCTTGAATCTTCTACAAAGTAAATATTCATCAACCTAACTTTCAATTTTCAAATTCTTCTAGAAAACTCAATAATCCTTCATTATTGACCTTACACAAACAAACAAACAAACACTAAGCATTATAATACAGATTCTATTGACGAAAAGAACAAAGAAGACATAAAAATTTGATTCTTATAGTTGATGAATCAAAAAAGAAATAAAGCAAAAAATATATTCAATCATGTCCAGTGCAGCGTATAGTTTCACATTACGCAGGTTCTCAAATAAAATTCATGTTCGCCGAGTACAAAGAAAACGACGAAAACATCGAAAATCAAACGACTTTGGATCATACCAAACTGAAACAACACTAACAAGCCATAATTTATTTAATTCAAATTTAATACAACAGAAATCTACACCTCAAAAGAGAGAGTAATTATGAAAAATAATCGATTCGAAATTGCAAAGAATATTTCTTTTAGAAATTCGTTCTTATCAAATAAATGGTCGGCCACGTGTATTTCTTTACTTGCTCTGCCTGTTATTGCTGCATTGATTATACCGAATGTGTTACTCTACTTAATGCTGCCCACTATTTGTATGCTATTCAAGAAGAAACATTTCCTAATTAAATGTTTTTTTGTCTTGCAGTTCAAATACCTATGACAAATCAAACGAATATCACTCAACCAACCATACATACCAATTTCTGTGGAGGTGTGAGTTCATATACTAATTGGTTGGGCTATTTGCCTGCCCCTCAAGGTATCTACACAATTGTATCGACAACTAATTGTAGCTTTAACACAACGCCACGATATTATGCCAGTATCCAGGGGAAAAAATTCCATACTGACTTTACCGGCTATAATAATATTTATGTGCCTACTCGAAATGGATTCAATATCTATATGTATAGTTATCAGGGTTCAAGTCTTGAGCAATTTCTAAACTATTCACAAATAGAACAATGGAATATTAGTTGGGTTGGAGTGTATCAATAACAATGCGGTATCTCACAAAAAAGACTTCATCTAACTGATAATAATATGATTTTATAGATCTTTGTTGATTTTTACGAATGTCAATAGAGCATATATATGATTTCAGATCAACAATATGAACCATAAATATTCCAGATCTTCGAATCGAATAAATTCAAGATGCCGGTGCTTATCATTGATTTTGCTGTATATTCTTGTTGTTCAATTGTTAACAGCTTTGTTCGTTCCATCAATACTTCTCTATCTATTGATGATGAAAAGCAACGCCAGTAAGTAAACAAATACTCAAATGATATTAATTCATTTTATTCAATCTTATCGTATTTAGCTGCTGTTGAAAACCAAATTTCAGAATCATTAGGATACAAAAATTACTGTGGTGATATTTCACCACACACAAAATGGCAAATAAATAGTACATCTGTAATTACCATGATCATCAACACTACCCAATGTAATTTTGCTAGTACACCACTTTATTTCGTCTCACAGCATGGTCGATCTTCTCTTTGGACGACGAGTGGACATGCTGCAATATATTTTCCAACAAAACAATCATTTCAGATATATCTGAAATCATTAGTTGGTGTAAGTGCGACGTCATTACTGAGTAGCGCAGGAAACCATGCATGGAACATAAGTTGGACTGGATTTTATTAAGAAGTAATACTCTCTTCATAAACAGTATCTGTTAAAATAAATTCGTAGTAGAAATCATTTGAGATTTTCTTTCTTTCTCCACAGAAATGCTGAATATTTGTCAGACTTCTTTATTGAAAAAACAAATCTTGAAGGTGCATATGTAATGACTTTTTTCTTTCAGTGGAATATTTCAGAAGAAAGAGCGAACATGTCTGCCGTTGACCAATCTGAAATAATTCTAGTAAAACATCGAAAAAATTCAAAGCAACCGAATGCAACATGCAGATATTTATCACTAATTCTATGCAGTATATTCTGTACGACACTTTTAGGTGCTTTGATTATTCCAACAATATTTACCTATAAACTCGCAACACGAATGAGTAGGGTTACGAGTACGAATCAGAGTGAACTTTCAGAATCAGTGACGTACAGGGCTCATTGTCGTGGTGTTTCATCGTATTCTCAATGGACAGTTAACACAACATATGTTATGACAATGATCGTGAATACTACGCAATGTAATTTTAATAATACACCACTTTATTTTGCAGCAGTAACAAGCAGTGCGATCTCGGGTCATTGGTGTTTAATTGGACATAATGCAATCTACTATGCAACAAACGAATCATTTCAAGTCTATGCAAAATCAACGTGTGTTTTAGAGCTTGCAACTACTCTAATATCTTCTGCAACAGCAGGTCAATGGAATTTAGCTTGGATCGGATTTTATCGATAGACAATTATTTGAACTGACTGTTCCTTATTTGAATTCAAATAGTAAAGCGTAGAAAAGACATTTCTAAGATTTCTTTAATCAGAAACAGTTTCTTGGGAACGCATATATAATTATATGTACTTTTTTTTGTAGATACATAACAGAATGGTGAAAAAACACCGAACTTTATCGCATTTTCGTCATCCAAATGGAATTATTTCAGCTACCACGACGGTAGGTCTGATATACATATGTAATATTCTATCTGCTATTTTCTATAGAGATCATCAGGAAAAAAAAGAACGCATCATCAAGAAATTCATGAGGAAAACACACTTTCTACGCTAACTCTATCGGATTTCGAACAAACTTCTGATTTACTTTCGCATTACAGAAACTCGACAAATAGAAACACCCTAAAATTGGCAGCAATCTTTTCTTTGGGATTACTTGCAGTTATTGCAATGATCCTACCAAATATTATTCTCTATCGCATGTTACCAAGTTTATGTAAGCTACATTTCAAATTTATTTTCTTTTGATTATCTATTAAATAATTAGCTATTCAATCTGTAAACAATTCAACAAATACGAACAAAACAATGAACTACACAACGCATTGTGCAGGTGTATCATCATATACTAACTGGACATATTATAGCCCTATATCAATTTGGATGACAATTAATACCAGTAGTTGTCATTTTAATAATACTCCACTGTATTTTAGTAGTATTCTTGCAACGAATTTACAAATGTATCTAACTAGTTATAATGCTATTTACGGAGCTTCTAAGAACGCATACACAATCTATATTCGATCAAGTAATGGTATGTCTGGACTGGGCATGCTTAACGATTCTTCAATTTATCAATGGAATGTTAGTTGGGTCGGAGTTTCTTATTAATATTCTTCTAATTTTTTCTTTAAATTAATTTTGAAATATTGAAAATTAGAATAAAAAGAAAATCGAATAAGAAACCAAATAAATTCATTTCGTCTTCGTGTCTGTTTCTTTCTTTCTTTTATTGCAAATCAGTCACAAAGTATGCCGCAAAACAGTACGCTCTCTTCAACAAATGATTTCGAAAATATACGAATGACATCGATGATTCCACGAACGATTCGTCGTCGTCATCGTCGTCATAAGAAATCGAAAGTATATCCTATTACAATGTCTTTTCATGTTCATCTTCAATAGAAATAATTGTTAATCTAGGTTTCCAAATGTGAACAAACTGACGTCACGTCACACGGTGAAAAATATCAGTATCAATCAGAAACTGTGAGTTCTATCGAAGGTCACCGAACAGCACAAACCTCGACGGAAAGATATGCTCGGCTAAAACCAAAAGAAAAGCAACAATTTGTGTATGTTTTCAACAACAAAAAAAGTTTTTTTTTTTCTAAAATTCTCATCATTCAGTGATAATCAATCATGGAAAGAAGCAGTTCAAATCTTGTTGAGTGTATGCGGCATTCTAATGCTCAGTATCGTCATTCTTCCATCGATTTTTGTTTACATCTATGCACCGAAATACGTAGCTCCAACAACAGTAACCACACCTTCAACATTTACAAATCATTGTGCGAGTGTTTCATCAAAAGACAATTGGCAATTGAATGATACAACGACATTAAAAATGACAGTGGATACTAGTATATGTCAGTTTAGTACGACTCCTCTTTATTTTATTAGTGTTGCTGGTACGGGATCACATTTTTGTTTGACTGGATATGGTGGCATTTATGAATCGACGAAAAGTTCGTTTAAAATCTATGCAAAATCAACTTGTAATTACTGGAATGGAACAGATTTTCTCAATGCTGCATATTCAAATGCATGGGATATCAATTGGATGGGATTTTATAAATAAATTTTCCTTCGATTTTATTCGATGATAATCAAAAGAAAACATAAATATGCTTTTTCTCTTGCACTCCGAGTTTTTCTTTTCGGTAATAATAAAAAAATAACAATTGAAAAGAATACACGTCATTTCATTTTATGCATTCGACGAGTTTGTGTCACGCAAAAAGTCGATTTATGAAATTTAGTAATCGATACTGGAAGAACACAGCGAGGATTTTCTATGTGATTTTGATGATTTTTCTATTAGCTGCTGTCATTCTTCCGGGCTTGTTTACTTATCTTCTTGCATCGAAATCTTTTCCGTCAACAACTTCGAAATCTGAAAAATACGGCAATCATTGCGGAGGCATTTCGTCGTATTTACTCTGGGAAATAAACACAACAACTACAATTACAATGAAATTGAACACAAGCGAATGTGGTTTTTCACAAACTCCAATTTATTTTGTCAGTGTGAACGGAGCAGGGAGTCACTATTGTTTGAAAGGTTACAATGCAATTTATTTACCAACTTATAATTCATTTCAAATTTATGCTGAATATGAATGTTCGCCAATGACTTCTGCAACACTGATGAATTTTACACTCACGCGTCAATACAGTGTCAATTGGATCGGTTTTTATCTGTAATATTATTGAACAAAATTGTAAAATAAAATAATAAAACTTTTTTCAAAAGATATTTGTGTTCACATAAGACAATACGACGGTTAAGAATTTCTATTACTCTTTGACGAGAGCGTCCTCTAGATAATTTGTTCTCTGATTGGTTGATTTGTATATGAAGATAGATTTAATGAAACTGCTGAATGGTCAATCGATCGATATATGTTCTTCGTCAAACAGACAGATGATCTTTTGTTCTCTTTCCTCTTTTTTTTGAGTATTTTGCGTGGGTTAATCATTGAAATAAAACGAGTGTCGACAATTGTTGATTTAGTTTCTAGATGATGCGGTGATTTTCAATCTTGAAATAACAATGGGCTGTTGGTTTTCGAAAAAAGATCAAGTACAATCACCTGCAGAACTCAATAATATTCACATTCAACTGACAAATCGATCGAGAGACGGACCGATCTTAGCAGAGAATCGCGCCAATCGAGTCAACGAACATAATCGAACGAACGGCAACGACAAAATCTTCGTCGCGATTTACGATTACGATGCACGAACCGATGAAGATTTAACCTTTCGAGTTGGTGATTTACTTCTTATTCTTGATGACAGGTTTCTTTCGAGTTGATTTTGTTTTATTGTTCGTCAAGAAATGTTTGTTTTCTAGTCAAAATGATTGGTGGCTTGCCAAACATTGCAGTAGTGGATTAAAAGGCTACATTCCAGCTCTTTACGTTGCACCACACGGTGGTCTCGATGTTAATGAGTAACTATCGATTGTTCTATGAAATCAAATAACTGTTTGTTTGTTTTCTGCAAAGATGGTTCCATAAAAATGTCCTTCGAAAAGAAGCCGAACGTCTTCTATTAGTTCCCTCGAATCCACGTGGAACATTTCTCGTTCGAAATTCAGAAAATGCTCCTGGTAATTCTTCTATTCAATTGTGCAAATCTCCTTGAAATAAACCGATATGTTCATATCTAGGTCCTTATTCATTATCCGTTCGTGATATTGACGATCAACGTGGTCCTCATGTAAAACACTACAAAATTCGTTATCCCGATCAAAATATCGGTTATTTCATTGCGGCACGTCGATCTTTTAAAACCTTAGAAGAGTTAATTGCGCATTATACAAGTAAAACAGCAATTCGATCGGCAAAATTCGAACTAATTTCTTTGTTTCAGAAAATGCCGATGGTCTTTGTTGTCAATTAACACATCCGTGTTCTCGACCGAAGCCAACAACTTCAACGATTTCGAAAGACGTCTGGGAAGTACCGAGAAATTCACTTCAATTTATCAAAAAACTCGGTCAAGGAATGTTCGGTAGGATCGAAAAGACGTTCGTTTTTCGAAAAACTTTCGAATTTCAGGCGAAGTTTGGGCCGGCAAATGGAACAACAAAATCGATGTGGCAATAAAAACAATGAAACCCGGCACGATGTCTACGCAAGCGTTCGTCGACGAAGCGAATATCATGAAGAAACTTCGTCATGATAAATTAGTTCAATTGTTCGCGGTTTGTACGGAACCGGAAGATCAACCGATTTATATCGTTACGGAATTAATGTGCAATGGAAGTTTGTTAGATTATTTGCGAGACGGACCGGGCAGAGAACTCAAACTACCGGCTTTGGTTGACATGGCTGCACAAGTAAAGGCAGAAACGAGCGATTTTTGAGTCAAAATGTTTGTGATTTAGATCGCTTTTGGAATGGCGTATCTCGAACATGAACATTATGTAAGTCGATTTGTTTTGTTTGGATAAAATGAAAATGTTGGTTTTTTCTGCAGATTCATCGAGATTTAGCAGCACGTAATGTTCTTGTTGGAGAAAACGGTGTTGTTAAAATCGCAGATTTCGGTCTCGCTCGGATTATAAACGAAGATCAATATGTAGCTAAAGCTGGTGCTAAATTTCCCATCAAATGGACGGCGCCCGAAGCGGCTATCTACGGCAAATTCACAATCAAATCCGATGTTTGGTCGTACGGCATTCTCCTCTACGAATTGGTGACACACGGCCAAGTTCCCTATCCCGGCATGGCCAATCGAGAGGTTCTCGATCAGATTCAACGCGGCTATCGAATGCCTCGACATGAAAATTGTCCAGATAAAATCTATGATTATATGTTACGTTGTTGGGATGCATCGCCGGATAATCGGCCAACATTTGAACATTTGCATTTGTTCTTTGATGATTATACAACATCAGCAGGCCCACAATATCATAGCCAAAACTAAACTCAGGACACACGTGTTCCAAAACCTCCGAATGATTCGCGAGAAATCGAAGAAAATGATTATCTTATCCAGATATTTTAATAATCGATCAATTCGAAATTGGTTGTGTGTGTTGTTGTTGTTGTTGTTTTTTTTATCTGTACATTTGCTTGATAAATCTCTAACAAATCTTGTTCTTTTGCCCTTCTATTAGCCAGATAGAAAATATCACATATACTCAAATGCTTATTTCATGACAAACTTTATCTTTCTGCGTGCTTTTTTTTATAACTCTCTATTCGATGTTCTTTGTCCGTTGTCGAAATGTACAAACTGAATGTTGTTTTTCGGATAACAAGCTAAATAAATTCAATTGGTTAATTATCTATCGATGATATTAAATTCATGGTCTTCTCGTTTTAGATGGCGACGACACCGATTACACAAGAAAAAGTCCACAAAGCGAAGATGTCGATCGAAAGTTTCTACGCGAATTTGATTAATCAATACGAAGAACGCGAAGAAAGGTAAGTGGAATCGATTGATTGGCGTGTTTGACGTGGATTTCTGTTTGAATAGATACCGACGATTGGAAGACATGTTGAAAGCGGAAGGTTTAACTGATCAAGAAGTAGAATTTGAATTTCGATCGAACGGGAGAAGGAAAATGAATTTTGATTTAGAAAAATGAAAAACGAAATCTACATGCAGCCAAAGAAACTGAATATCTGCGTTTGAAACGAGTTAAAATGAGTGCCGACGACTTCACACCGTTGAAAGTCATCGGTCGAGGAGCTTTCGGAGAAGTAAAACACGAAAAAAAACCAAAACTAAAATGAAAATTCGTTTGTCAAGGTTCGTCTTGTTCAAAAACGAGACACGGGACATATTTATGCGATGAAGATTCTTCGAAAGGAAGACATGTTACTTCGTGAACAAGTCGCACATGTCCGTGCCGAACGTGACGTTCTCGTCGAAGCTGATCATACGTGGACTGTGAAAATGTTCTATTCGTTTCAAGATCCGAGAAATTTGTATTTGATCATGGAGTTTTTACCAGGAGGTTCGACGAAATGATTTGTTTGTTTACCGAGATTTTGTTGTTTTTTTTTGTAGGAGATTTAATGACTTTGCTGATTCATAAGGAGATTTTTAGCGAAGATATGACGCAATTCTATGTCGCAGAAACTGCCGAAGCGATTGAATCGATTCATCGACTTGGCTTTATTCATCGAGATATCAAACCTGATAATCTTTTGCTCGATGCCAAAGTAGAATTTGCCTTTTTTTTCTTTCAAAGAAATCATTTCGAATTTAAACATAAAAAAAGGGACATATTAAACTCTCGGATTTTGGACTGTGCACAGGATTGAAGAAAGCTCATCGAACAGAATTCTATCGTGATATTCAAAGCATGAAACCGCAAGATTTCAGTACGAAGAAACCGATTTGTTTGTTGATAAAATGCAAATTCGTATGCTTTGTTTAGCTGCAACACCGGTTGATTCGAAACGACGAGCTGAAACCTGGAAAAAGAATCGTCGAGCTTTGGTTTGTCATTGCTTTTTCTTTCTCAGAAATCTTGTTGAATTTTGTTCTTTTGAAGGCTTATTCAACCGTTGGTACACCGGATTATATTGCACCGGAAGTTTTCAAACAATGTGGATACAATAATGTTTGTTTACGAATACGATTGCCAAGAAATCGAAGTTTTGTTTTGTTTAGAAAGCTGATTGGTGGTCATTAGGAGTGATTATGTATGAGATGTTAATCGGTTATCCGCCGTTTTGTGCTGAAAATCCGCAAGAAACATTTCGAAAAGTGATGAACTTTCGTGAAACTTTAGTTTTCCCACCGGAAATTCCAATCTCAAACGTTGCCAAAGATCTTATTCTCAAGTAAAAACCATCGAACCTACAAAAACAAAATCGTATAATTTCGAATTTTAGATTTTGTACAGCCGCTGATCGTCGTTTAGGTTCATTAGAAGAAATTCGAAATCATCAATTTTTCTTAGGTGTCGATTGGGATCACATTCGAGACCGACCGGCTGCATATCAACCGCGTGTCAAATCCATTGATGACACATCGAATTTCGATGATTTTCCCGATGTTGATCTCAAATTACGTAATTATTCAAAAACTGAACGATTTCCAAACGACATTTGCCTTTTGTTTTTCAGCTTCGCCGAATAAAGAAAGCGATGTTCAAGTTCACGATTGGTTATTTATTAATTATACGTACAAACGATTCGATGGTTTAACAGCAAAGCCAAAATCGCGAGTTCCTCCGCCGACAACGACGACAACCAATTAAAACGAACAAAACACACGAACAGTTTGATTTCCACACGAACACATTTCATTTTCGTCTCAACCCGTTGTTATTTTTTTTTTTTTATTTTCTGTATATAAGCAGAGCATGAATATATTCTATAGAAATTCATTGAGAAACGAGTAGAACAAACATTTCTCTTCCAAAATAATAAATCTTTCGTCAATTTTACGAAATTCTTGTTTTTCTCTCTGTCTCACTCACGTTTGTCATTGCGCAAGATTTTTGTTTTTCTCCTTTACAGATACATATAAAATGTCACATGCAGAAATTTCTTCATCACAACAGCAAATGGACAGTGACAGTGACGAATATACCGATGAGATTATTTATGATAAAGATGGAGAAACAAATAACGGAACAGTACAACATTCAATGAAACATTTTCAACCGACGAATAAGATTTTATCGAAGTAGAAGACAATTGAATTGATGATTTAGCTTTCGAATTTTGTTTGAAGATATGTTGATAAAATCGATTTGAGTCCTTATTCACCTCGAATGGGTCATGTCGACGATGGAAAATACCGTTCCAAGGACAAACATGATCGTGCAACAGTTGAACAAGTTCTCGATCCTCGAACTCGTTTGATTCTCTTTAAATTTCTTCAACAAGGTCTCGTTGAAGAAATCAATGGTTGTATATCAACAGGCAAAGAAGCCAATGTTTATCATGCTCGAACTTCGGACGATCAACATCGAGCGATTAAAGTCTATAAAACATCGATTCTCGTGTTCAAAGATCGAGATCGATATGTCACCGGTGAATATCGTTTTCGACACGGATATTCACGACATAATCCAAGAAAAATGGTTCGATTATGGGCGGAAAAAGAATTCCGAAATCTTTCACGTTTACATGCGAACGGAATTCGATGTCCGAAGCCAATTGCTTTGAAAAATCACGTTCTCGTCATGGAATTCATCGGTTAGAATTCTCAAATTGAGTTTTTTTTCTTCTTATTCCTTCTTATTTTTTGTCTCAGGTGAAAACGGTTGGCCAGCATCGAAATTAAAAGATTCTCCTCTCCTCGACGAAACACAAGCTCATGCGATCTATCTTCAATTGATTCATTACATGAGAACGATGTTTGTCAAATGCAAATTGATTCACGCTGATCTATCCGAATTCAATCTTCTCCTTGACTCACAAAATCAATTGTACGTCATCGATGTTTCTCAATCGGTCGAACACGCGCATCCGAATGCCCTCGAATTTCTTCGAATGGATTGTCGAAATGTGACAGATTACTTTTCGAAACGTTACACATTGAAATCAATGTTAACGATGCAACAATTGTTCAATTTTATCACCGATCCGACGATCACTGACGCCAATGAAGAAGAATATTTACAAAAAGCTTTCGAACAACGAGAAAATCTGCCGACGAACGAAGTCGATGAGCGAGTTTTCGAACGAATCTTTCTTCCGCAGACGTTAGATGAACTAACCGAAAATTCAAATAAAGATCTTCGACAAGTTTCGACAATCTTAGGCATGAATGAAACGATGACGGGCGCTCGATTGGTTCCAACGATTCTCGACGATCAAGATCAAGAATCAACGACCGAATCAAGTTCATCCGATTCATCGGATTCAAGTGATTATGCATCGGCGAATGAAGACACGCCGACACAAGACAAGCAGCTCGTTAATAATGTTCGACCACGAGATGAATCACCGAACTCGAAACGCTTGAGAAAACAAGCGGTTAAAGAACAAAAACGAGAGAAAAGAAAGACAAAAATACCGAAACACGTCAAGAAACGAGCTGAAAAATTAGGTGGAGATAAAAGAAAAAGAAAATAGTCAACTCTTTTTTTGTTACTATTTGTTCCGTTTAAAATAAAACGTTGTTATTCAAAATGCGTTTCTCTCTGATAATTATAAAACAACGATTTTCATTAGAAAAACACAAGAACTCAGTCCGATTCACATTTCTATTCGCTAATTAATCAACATAAATAGATGACAAAACTATTTTTACTTCTCATTGAAATTAATCAAAGCGAAATTCATGACAAAAAACATCGACATTAGTGGTTTCCTAGATACATTACAAAGAATATTTGCATCTAAGTTTTCTTCGTCGTCATTGAAAAGTAATTACAAATTCTAAATACACAATTTTTTTTCTCTCTCAGAAAATCATTCAAAGGAAATTCTCGTTACTTTTTTAAAATCAGAGAACGGTGCGTACGAATGCGAATACGTTGTAGATCGTCGTGACTTTGTTCTTTTTTTTTCTTATTCTTCATTTTTATTAACTAAAATAACTATCGAATGGCTGAATTTGTAGATAATCTATGCAGATAAATGAGCTTTTCTGAGTTGTTTATTGATTTTGATTTGATGTCCCTCGAGTTCTTTGTCTCGATTTCTATTAGAATCAATATTTTATCATTGATTGAAATTGATTCTCCTAATAAATAACTCACTTAGCACGAGTCATTTCTTCTCAGAGCTTTGTTTTATTGATTCTCGTGAAAAGTAATTCTCAATGGTACTTCGTGTGTATTTCTTAATAAATTATATTGATTTGCAAGTTCTCGTTTTCTTCTTCTCTATCTACTCGGACATATGCACTGATCGAGAACAAATGCACGAACTCATTTTGTAAGCATCTTATTCTCACTATCGAATTCTCTGCAGATTAAATATTGACGCTATTCTCATGTAAATTTTCTCATTGAATTAATCTCTCGATTTCCTTTTCTTCAGTTGTACGACCAAGGGAAAACACACGCCGAGCTGAGCATTACTAGATCGAGTCTCATCTCGTTTCTATTCATATCTTCAATGAATCAACGATATCATACAAATCTATTTGCACTGGTTTTTTTTTGTGCTATGTTTTTATGTCATTAAATATGAACTTTTGTTTCTTTTCCCGTTTATTTATTCAAAGCAAGTCAACGATAATCATGATCATTTGAATGAAAGACTTTCCATCAAGTAAATACTCATGAATATAGATAAGTTTCATAGCTCAAAAGATTTTTTTCTCGATCGACAACAGTAATGGCAAAGTCATTTTAATAGAAATAAGTTTATTTCATTCGTTTGAGTATTTATGCAGTTGTTGTTACGATGAATAGAAATAAAAAAAAGTAATAATAATCTTCTCCTATTGAAATGCAGAAAGAAATAATAAGCAAACCCTTGAATTTGCAATCATATCGTTTTGAACGTCGAGAAAATCCTTCTTCTTCTTCTTCTTCTTCTTCTTTTTCAATTAGAAATAGATTTATTCGAGACAATTTATCAATGTCAAAATCTAACAAATGTTTTTAAGACGAAGTTGCATTCTTAACTAGCAATCCAATTTCATTTGAGATGCGTGATAAAAACATATTTTTCAGTGACATAGTTCTTTGCTGTTTTTTTTATTCGACATACAAACGCATATGATTACATCAAAAGATGAAAGTCATCGAAGAATATTAATTGATAAGAATAGAATTTTATGAATAAATAAAGTTTTGTTAATTGAAAACTTCTGTTAGGTAATTTTGGACTTTGTTTTTTGGTACATGAAAGATAAGTTTGATTATCAATTTTCTGTCTACAAGTCTGTTTCCTCTTTTTTTTTTTGCTCGACAATTTAAGCGAGTCAATCTTTCATTAACAAGAGATAAGATTTTCTTGTTTTTGATATTAGAGAAAGAAGATATTCAGTTACATTAATCATAATAGATTTCAAAGAAATTATTGTCTCATACAGATTCTGTTTTCTTAGTACGAACTACGAATATGATCTCGATGAATAGATTATCTCGGATTTCTTCAGTAAAAAACAAATCAAATATGAACAAAAACGTAAATATTCAGTCTTAGATTTGAATAGATAATTAGATTCCGATGATCAACTGTAAATGTATTCGTTGTTTGTTTTATGTAATATAAATATATATATATAAATCTTGATGTCATAAGAAGAAAGCAAAAGAATTAATGAAACTGCTGATGATGACAGACAGTGACATGCGGATAAGGTCAAAATATTTTGACGGAAAGGAGATTTCTTTTGACAACGATTGGAATAAATAACGATTGTCGTAATTGTATTATTCGACAATATTCAATTTGTTATTGTTTTTTGTTCGAGAAAACATATCAAACGACGTGATTAACCAAATCGACGATTTAGAAATCTCAGATAATTTCCTTTTACTCTTATAAGAACAACTAGTAATTGTAAGTAAGAGAATATATTTAGCCTATTATTCAAACAGGAAATCATTTTTTTTCAAGGCAAGAATAGCTTTCATTCGTAACTATTTTTTAATGTGTCTTGATTTTAGATACATAAATATATAGTTTGAAGGCGGAAATGTTTTTTTTCTCTGTATGAGATATTAAATAAGAAAGAGAGAGAAACATAGAACGAGTAACTGGACCATGTATTTAATCTGTAATCTTTTTTTCATGAGAAAAACGAGACGAACTAGTAGGTTAGAGTCTAATAGACAACAAAGGAGACAAAAAGGAAATGTTTCTTTTTTTTCTTCTTCGAAATGACATTTACATATTGAGAAGACTGACAGATATAAATAATAGTTGTCGTACAATTCAACGAAGAAAATCTAAGTCTCATTTTCTATTTTTAAGATTTATCTCGATGACACGTTTGAATTTATCTGTTGAGGCATTAGTTCTTATTGAACAATATCTTTCAGTTTATGGACAAATTATTCTTACATTTACTGGAATTATTGGTAATATTCTTTCGATTTTAATATTTTTATCGCCACGATATCGTCGTCAATCGTCTCATTTCTATTTATTATGTCTCGCATTATCTGATCTTTGTTTTTTAATAATCAATTTTCTTCAAGATACATTTCGTAATCACAATCATTTGTATCGATCTCGAATTAATTTTCTCGATCGTAGTTCATCGTTCGTTTGCATATCGGTTGAATATGCACGGAATGTGACACGATTTCTTTCGTCATGGATCGTTGTTTCGTTTACAATCGAACGTCTTCTCGTTGTTTTTCATCCGTTACGACGAGCATTTATTTGTCGACGAAAAATCGCTCGTCTCGTCGTTTTAATCGTTTTTGTTATTAGTCTTCTATCGAATTTGAACGTCCCATTTCATTATAAAATAACAAAACTTGTTGATTCAAATCAAAACGATACTATTTGTGATATTCTACCTCAATATCAGCAGATCTACATAAGATTTGCTATAATAACAATGATTTTCGTTTATTTATTACCGATGTGTATCATTGGAATGGTAAATATGTTGATTTGTTGTAAACTTTGGAGGAAAAGTTCGTTTATGGAAAAGGACGAAGCTTTGAAACTATCGAAAGACAGGTAAATCGAATCGATTCGATTGGAAAGAAACGAATTGTTTTGTTTAGACATCGGTTTTTTCATCGACGAAGTTCATCGTATATTACCGAACTTTTAACTTGTATAAATACGAATTCATCAATGAAATCTTCTTCATCATCTCAGGCTAAAAATCAAATTCAACAACGTCGAAATTCATCATTCAGTCAATATCAATCGACTGGACCGTTGTCACACGCCGATGGAAGTCCCATTCAGGTACTTTTCTTTGTTCTTAAAATATAAATTCGTCAGACGACACATCGATGACAAGTCTATTCGATATCATGTGTTGACAGATCTTTGCAGGAAATAATTTCATATCCTTGTTTTAATCTTGTCGAAAATAGTTCCCTCCAACGGATATTAAAAATATAATCCTTGTCAATTTTTCTTTGATTTAGTTTCATAGAAATCTAATGAACGACGAAATTCGTCACCAACGACCTTCTACCCAATCCCATTCGCACGGATCGTTGATAATTCCGACTCAACCGAAGTATTCCGTTTGTTCAGTTAAAAGTTATATTCAATCTCGTACACATCGTGTTACAGTTACATTATTACTTGTTTCTTGTTCATTTTTATTATTGAATACGCCCTATTGTGCTCTTTGGATTGCCAATTATATACATCAATTTCGTAATACAACATTGAAATCTATCAAAGAAATAACTGAACTATTAATGTTAACGAATTTTTGTATTAATTTTTTGTTATATTGCGTTAGTGGCAAAGTGTTTCGCAGTGAATTATTATGTTTATTGCGTTGTCGATGGAGAGAATTATATGAGAAAGGCGATGGCGATCGGTTAGCTCATCGAAGATCTCGTCCGAAAATCGAAATTAAATTGCAAGGAGTCAATCCACGATCACGATCGATTTCACCTTTTAAAAATGATCAACAACAGCAACTATCCGTTTCATTATTTCGATTCAAATGTCCAAGTCGTTAATTGCAAAAATTTCTTCTCTCGATGCCGTGTATTCGTTTGTTTTTCCTTTTCTTTTTCTTTTCTAATAAATAAATAAATAATTATTGCAGAACTTCTATCGATCGAATATGATCAGAAATGAAAAACGATGGATTTCAGAGGTAGACCTCCGATGTTTTTTTCTAATCAAGTTGCTTCTTAAGTTAAGTAAACAACTAATTGAATTTATTATTCATATGAGAAAGACACTTCAAGCAAAATGAAGTTGTCTACGAATTAATTTCAACTTTTATCATTGAAAACAAAATCGATTTGGTCTCGATATGCTATGATCTATAGATTTGTCCTTTGATGAGAAATGTAAATGCCAAAAGAAATGATCTTGTGATTTGATGCAAATAGAGCAAAAAAAACTCGTCTTAATCGAGAGAATTTCCAGTTCGATGAATGCTTCGACTTCGATTTCGAAGTTATTGATCTCAGTTGAGAATCGATTTCAATGTCGAGAATATGATGTGAGCATATTGCACCATGTGTGCGTGTGTTTGTCGGAAACTTATCTACGATTATTTGCTGACCATGTTGCATATTTTTTCCTTTCCTCGGCAAACGCTCATAGTCGTTCCTTTTTTTTTTTCTTCTTCTTCGTCTCTCTTTTGATCCAACGCTCGGTCTATATTCATATGATGGCAATTTTCTTTCATTCTGTTTACTTGTTCGTTTCTTTGGCACTAAAATGGTTTTTTTCTGATGTTGAAGTATAATTCTTTTTCCTTTCTTCGTCGATGTTTCTTCTTCGAACGACAACAAAACTCATCACGAGCACGACATACACAGAAAACAACTCATCTTCTTCTTTTTTTATATTCGATCTTTTCTTCATATAACAACTAGTTAATATAGCGGAAATAATGAGTAGTAACGATTCCCCTCATCATCATCATCCTCATCATAACAAAACAACACAAAACGTGTTCGATAAATTATCAAGCAAATTCTCAGCCATTAAAGAGGATCTAACTGAA
>ERZ781399.1971-NODE-1971-length-17296-cov-3.881039_pt1 | contig 17296 bp, 19 predicted proteins | sample MGYA00511014_ERZ781399 | MGnify/ENA primary metagenome ERZ781399 (study PRJEB29847, sample SAMN06458254) | wastewater metagenome | isolation source: Wastewater bioreactor | place: South Africa: Cape Town | study: EMG produced TPA metagenomics assembly of the...
TACTCTCGTGCATAATCTGTGTTTCTTCTTCTTTTTGTAGTTTAATAATTATTTCTTTTAATGGTGAAATAATCGCACGTAGATACAACATATCGCGTTTCATATCATAAATTGTTTCTAATGTATCACGTTTAAGTGTTTTCATTAATTGATTATCAATAGATTCGACTTTCGTACCCATAGTATCCAAAACATCCATGTAATGATCAACAATAACATCGACAAGTGAATAAAATAAGTAATCAATTTTACATTTTCGTATTCGACCTTTACCTTGTCGAATACGATCTATAGTTTGAACATACAAAAAGAAAAGTCACATTTGTATATTTTCTCTATGAACGAATTTTTACTTTTGATTGAATCAAATAAATCTTTGGGTGTTTCTTGAAATGTAATTAGAATATTATCCTTTAAATAAAAACTAATTTGTTCAATAGCTGTATGACCTGATCGGCCAATATCACGATAGATTATTTTACAAACAAGAAACAATGCATCATCGAGTACATCTAATTTAGTTCGTTGTTCAGTTGTTGTTATATCTGTTTGAACAAGCGCATGAATATCATAACGATTACCAATTTCAGCAATAATATCATGATGATGCACTCCATCGACATCAATCCCTACAAGTACGTTTTTTATTCTCTCGTTTTGAAAAAGGTCAATAATCAAGGACAAAAGCATACTCACACAACATCGGAGTTATTGTGTCCGACGGCATATTTGGTATCTCATCAACTTTCTTATATTTGCCTTCGGTATACGAACTTTCACCGTATGTGAAAACATTTAATTGAACAGGTTGTCTGTAATAGAAAACAAAAAAGAGTTTTGTTTGATCTTGTGTCTTTCTTCGATCGACTTACGCTGGATCAGAAAAGTGAACTAGTGTGCCCGATGAAAAAGCTCCGAATCCAAATTGAGAAAGATGTCGACTATGAGTGGGTCGAATTGCTGAATGATGAGTAGCACCGATGCCCGGTTTCGTTCGTCGAAATGGAATAAAACTTGTTTTACGTCCTGTAAAATTTTTCACCATGATAACGAAAATTCTGAAGTGAATAGAACGAGTCGATTATTCTCATTAGTTTGAATAACCGTTTCTTTTTTTTGTAACAGGAAGAGGCGATCGATGTATTTTTTTTCTTTTCTCTTCTCTTCACCTTTTCTCTCCAACACACAAAAAAAGACGAAACGAAAAGAGCACAAAAATCGAAGTCGAGGATGTTCCATCGAAAATTACCAGGTACACTTGCATTTACATCTTGTTTTCTCTTCACTGACTGACGCATAAATACCAAGAGCGAATCAAGACAAATTTCTTCGAAAATCTTAAATATCAACTCATGAATTAGTCCGTTAATTAAATAAAATAAAATCGAAATTTAATCTTAGTTTATGCCATGCATGTATATCGAGATTATTTGACCTATGAGAAGTAATTTTCGAAAAAATGACGACGTCTCTCGACAAAGATATTTTATTGGTTAATAGAATCAGTTTCTACGGTAACACGTCAAGGGATCTAACGGGTAGTATTCCGTCGATGAAATACTTTCTTTGATCATGTCATCAAATAGAAATCTTCTACGATTAAATAAACTTCATCGAACACGTGAAAATAGTTACGAAAAAACTTTGAAAAAGACGAAACAATTTTCATTCGTTCATTCGTTTTGTAGGTCTTACGGAAGTTGCGCGTGTTACTGATGAAAATATTCCAAAATATCGTCAAGTCAATTATGATGCCATGCGAGAAATTATCAATCAACGAAAAGTCTCGGGCACAGAAGCTCTCGAACGAGGTATTGATTTTCTTTTTCGTTTTAAATGATTTATGAGACTCATAAAACTTTTTTTTATTTATTTATTACCGTAGTTTCAAAATTACAAAGTGAAAGTCACGCTATTCAAGAACAAGCAGAATTAAAAACCTGCCGTGAACATTGGTACAATGAACAATGCAAATTAAATCAACAGTATCGTAAATACGATCAAGAACATCGTACTTGGCTAACTGACGCATTTCATGATGCCGATTTATTGACATTATTTCATGAAATAACAAAATATCGTATATGGCTTGAAGAAAATACCATACAATTTCGTAAAACAACTGTTTTACCATTAATACAATTAAAAGAAGAATTACAATCGAATGAAATTTCCAAAGAAAATATTTCGAATGTTATCGAAGCTTTAGAAATGGTAAAAGTCGATCAAAATCAATTGATTCAAATACTCGATCAAGAACAAAAACAGATTGAACACGAATTAGAAGAATGTAAGATTAGAACAAGCAGAGACAGTGGATTTTATTTTCGAAAATAAAATCTCATTTAGTTCAACAATACATCGACGATGAAGAAGAATTCAATTCCATTGAAGAAGGTATACCAGAAAGTATCATTCAATTGCCCTGTCCCGATGATGAATTACGAGCAACAATGCTTCAAGAATTTCTTATTATCGATCATAGATATCGAGAAACACTCGTGGATTTAGATGCCAACTATCTTCATCTTGTCAGGTGAATATAGATTCGATAGCAGTTTTTAAATAGAATCGATCTTATTTTTAGTGTTGAAAACGGTGGTTGGAATAAGGATGAACATGAAATGTTAGTTCATTTATATGAAATCTATCCGACGGATTTAAAAAAACGTCGAACTTTCATATACAATCATTTTCATCGTTATTATCCTCATCGTTCACGACAAGAAATGGTAAACTGAAAAAAAGAGAACTCCAAAATTCTATTTTTTTTACTTAGTTAAAACATGAAGAATGGTATAATGCTCATACGTATTATCACAAACATAAACGATTGATTCTCTTTGAATGGTAATCAAGGAAATTGATTGTGACTATTTGGAATCGTTGTTATTACGAAACAAGCTCGTTCTGCATTGAAACTGACGAGTCAAGAGGTATTCGAAGAAGCTTTGGAATTACAAGAACGTTTAGCTCAACAACACGAAGAAAAACTCAAACAACGAGCACTCTGCGAACAATTAGCTAATCAAGTTCGAATTGCTTTTCGAAGAAATTCTTTTGTTTTTCGAATCAATTCGAATTTAGGTACAAAAATGGCGTGAGAAACAATTCGAAGTATTGGAAATTCGACGAAAACTCGAAGAATCTCAACATAAAGCGGAATTAGAACGACTTCAACAAGAAAATGAACGTTTTCAAAAACATCGTCAACAAATGAAAGAAAAAGTTTCTATTCTTTTACGCCAAAAACAAAAAACAAAGACTCATTTTCTTTTCTTCAGCTAACAGAATATTATTCGAAAAAAGAACAGATTCGTTTGAATGAAAACGAAAAAGAAAAACTACGTCTCGAAGAAATGCAAATGACTCTCGCTGAACAACAACGTAAAGATTGGGAACGAATTAAATTTCGTCAAGAAGAATACGAACGTAAACGTCAAGAGCTTCACGAACGACAACAAAACGAACAAATCGAACAACATCAGCGTGAAGAACGTCTACAAGCGATTGCCGATCGTGTTCGACCGAACATACAAACGGATCCAGCTCGTGTTCTACAACCAACTCAAGTAGTTACACGTCAATGTTTCTTTTTTCTCTAATCAATCTTCGTATTTTCTTCTGAAAAGGCTTATTATGCTCATCGTGGTTTATTAACAAATACAAACGAAGATATCAATCTTCAACAAGAACTATTTCCTATTAATACGTTCAATGATCGAAAACTATCGAATGATATACGTATTCGTCTTGAACAACGTTTACGTGACGCTGGTTTGATACAAACAGATTACGCACGACAAGCTCTAGCCGCTCTACAACAGCCAATTAAACGTGTCGATACAAGAGAGAATCAAATGTGGACAGGATTTGCGTTTAAACCGACTGAAATCGATCAGAGAAACTTTTCGAAACCAGTTAAACGTGATTTTATCAGTCATCCTGTTTTCTACGGAATTGAGAATTAATAATAAAAAGACAAAATTCAATTTTAGTCAAAATACTTGTTGATACATAGATTTAATATTCAAAGAAAAAAACAGACAAATACAAAGATTTCGTAATGAGATCGATAAGCAAAACCGTAGTTTTCTCGTGTGAGTCAAGCAGTATTTTTATCTTCAATTGAATAAATAGCCGATGAATTCGATTTGATTTGAAATGGTAGAATCGTATGTGTTTGAACCAATGAACCAGTGTCCGATGTTGATGATGAATTAGGATTTGTAGAATCGAGTAATGATTCGAATGATTTCGAATATTCATCGAATGTGATACTGCCGGATACGTAATCGTCACTTGTTTGAGTTGATGATTGTTCATTGAGATAGGCTTTCAAAATATCAGGTCGACATGGACATTCGAAATGAACACAATGAAATACTTCATTAGCAGTATTATGTGTGCCACATATACGTATGAACACGACAATTCGAGGTGAAAATGTAAGAATTTCCCAAGATTTACAAGCAATATTCTGTTTATCAACAGCTTTCGACCAAGTTACATTGTCACAAGATGTTTCAATATAATACGAATACGAGCGATTATCACAATCCCATAATAATAATCTAATAAAACAAAAAGGAATTTCGTTTTCGAATTCTATTTATTCGTACCTCATCGAACTGACAACATGTGGTTGACATAATTGAATAACAATACCTCCCGAACCGATCTGATGACAAGTATATCCTAAATAAAATAAAATCAAATTAACATTTCGAATAAAAATGTTGATTTCTCTCTACCTGAATCCCAATCGTAAGATAAATAATCTCCATTAATCAACGCATTTCGTACTCGACTAACACCTTCGGAAACTACGGCACTTGCTTCTAAAGTTGCAACATTATGTACAGGTGCTAAAAATAAACAGATATGTCAAAATTGAAGTCAATAAATTTCTCCATACTACCATAGATATCTCCAACAAGTGCAAATGGTTTTTGAAGATAATAAACTTCCATTGAAACAAGATGAAATACTTTATTCACCGTATTATGTGTGCCAACAATGCGAATTGATCTATACAAAGTCAAATTTCTATTTTCAAAGAATTTATTTCGAATAATCTTACGAAGCAACAACAGGTTCGAAATATAGTTTTTGCCATGAACGACATAAATATGCTCGATAATCGACAATACGTGTCCAAGTAGCATCATCTACTGATACTTCCACATAATACGAATATGCTCTAGAACAAATCAAATATATTCTTCTATATCAATCTAATGTTTTTCTCCTACCGAGTATCTTTATCCCATAATAGTAATTTAATATGATTTATAATCGAAGGTCCATCTAATTTCACACAAATCGAATGTATATCATCGATGGGATGTCGTGTAAAGCCACGATCCTAGAGAAACCAGAAATAGTCATTGAAAATAACAAAATTTTAAACTAACCAGATCATAGTTTGTGATATCACCATCGAGTAATGCATGTTTCATTTCTCCTTCAACAACTTGAGCATGATGAGATTTCGTTGCAATATTTTCGTCTAATCCTAAACGAAAACATTTATTCTCAAACTAAAATCAATCTTCTTCTTACTTAATCGTCCTCGATAGTTTTTCTCTCGAGTTAAGAATAAACTTCGATCACTTCCAATCGAATCCGTCGTACTATTATCTTCATTTGTTGTATTGTTATTAGTAGTATTAGTATTAGTATTACTATTATTATTATTATTATTCGGTGTTGATGTTCTTGTTTCATCATTAATCGAATCGATTGCATCCATTAAATGATTCAAATCAAATAGATTCGAATATCGAACAATTTTCAATAATTCTTGCATTGACATTAATGTTAGACGAACTTTGGAAACAATATCCGAACGTGGTTGAATATTTTCATCGGATGTTTGCGAATGATATTCATGCCATTTTTTAACAGCATAGAATATTTCGATTTCCGAACAATAGAATGAATCACGAGCGATAATAGATGAAAATGCATCCTAAACGATGACAATAAGAAAAAAAAACAAGTTTCTTTTTATCAAATCTTATCAGTCGACTTCGTTCGATAGGATAAAAAGGGACCAAAAACTAGTTTATCATTAAAACAAAATGCTCTTTAAGATATTTATCTTTGGACTTAGCATTTGTGCTCTCAATGCTCAATATCCCGTTCCAATACCACCCGGTGGACGAATGGCAGTTCACGGTTGGCTTATTCTACCATGGGAAACAAATGTAACCGATGGGCCCATTCAGGGTTGGTTTTCTCATCATGTTCCCGAATTTTGGACTGATTCACCACATAATTTTCAAATTATTCTCAATGGTCTTCTAAGTCCTATTTCTTGTTTCAATACAGAATCAAAACCTGAGCCCATTCCAATACCTCTTCCACCTCGTGATAATCTTATTCAACATGAATATACAATTACACCTCCACCTGCATTTTCTCTCAATGATCTTCTTGTCGGAAATCTAACAGAACTCAAAGGTTCTGTTTACAATGGTTCATTCGATACATCCTACGAACGTATTCCATTGGCATTAGCTACTTTAACTGTCCGAGAATTAACAACAGCTGTTTACCTAAATGAATCGAAAGACATTCCAAATTATTCCGATCTACGTTATCTCTCCTATCCACGTGATATGTCACCATCGTCATTAACCAAACAATTTCAACATATATATTTTGCTCATGAAATTCATTCGATACCCGATTTCGATCATATTTTTCAAGGCCTTGTCGATACATCACAATGTCATTGTGATGTCAATTCAGCGGAATTATGCAATACAGAACGAATTCTACGCGATATTCGAACTCCAGGTGCAGAATGGTCATTTGCTCCGTTAACTAACGATTTGAAAAATCGTCTTCTACCACCATTAGTCATTCGAGGTCGAATTACAAATGGACCTGTTCTATGTCCGGTAACGGTTCTCGAGTCACTACATTGTATGATTGGACCAGGTTTTGATAAAAATTGTTAAACAAATAAATGTCTATTCGATTTCTGTCGAAACTTACAGCCGATAGATTGAGAAATTCTGTTGTTTTAATTATTTCATTTGCATGATTGTCAATAAATTGAGCTGAATGTTGTTTCAAATTCGATAAATTGTATAAACAAGCTGTATCATAAATTGTACAAACATTTTTCAATGATAATATCGATTTTAAATAAATCGAGAGACTATTTTCTAATTGTTCGAATCGATATTGATGAACAAGACCAAGTAAATCAAGTAGAATGTCTTCCTAAAACAAAAGAACATTTCACTTTTATTATAAAATCATTGAAATTTTTTAAATTGTTGACTTTTTCTTTTAATAAACTGACTCGTCCCGTATAAATATAAAGTAAGAGTATTCGAAATGCTGCTGATTGACATTCTTTTATTTCAATACAATGATTATCATGTTGAGATTCACGTAAACCACCGTAGAGTAATGCACGAAAATATTCCGAACGTGCAGCTAGAATAATTCGATGTGCATAGAAACGTTCGTTTTCAACAACTAATTCAATATCACTATAGTCAGATTGATTATACAGATTACCTAAAAAAGAAATGTTTTCTTTTTTTCTGTTGAAATTCATTTGTTAACTAACCGAAATCACCGGATAATGCCGATGTATGATTAATTTCTCCGAGATTATCCTGTGTTTCAATTAAATTCGAGCCTGTATTTAGATTCAAATGAGTTCCTAATTGATTTAGATTATTTATCGTCGTATTTGATAGAGCATGTTGTTGCCAAGTAGACATTCTGTTTTTTTACTATTTGAATAAATATCTCGAAGAGAAAAAAAATGTTGTTGTCTTTCCGTTTATTTGAGAAAAATAATTTGATACGAACAAACGAGACAAGATAGATCTAAAAACACAATCTGTTGACTGTCAGATTTGTATTTTTTATTCATTCATTCACAAGACAAGAAAAGAAGGTAAGCGAACGAATAAGATTTTTTTCAACCAAACAAATTCGACATTTTCAGATGTCACTAGAACATTGTTTATCCAATTGTTATTAATAATTTTTTTCTGTATTTCTTATAAATACAACGGAAAAGAGGCGCGATATGACCTCTTGGCGGTTTTTTTTCGATCCAACCTTGTCGATAAATATTTGATGGCGATGCATAATTGATAGATTTTACTTTTATGAAAAACCCTTGACTGATGTTTAGTGACATTTTTTGAGAATAGCACAACATAGATACCTGTTTTAAAATATCGTGAGATTTTTCTCAGGCAATAAGAATGACGTGAATTAGAGAGCAAAATGACTTGATGAAAGAAAACAATTGAGGACATTTAATATACTTGTCAAATAATTCTGTTTCAAATACGTCGGAAAAAAAAACTAAGTAATTATTAATAAATGTCGTCGCGTCTTTGTTTGACAATAATTTTTCAATCGAATAGATTTTATTTGAATGTTTTGTTTCATCTAAAAATAGGCACTAAATGAAGTAGGATTTAGTCTTAAGACCAGATCTTTCTCGGTCCTATCGATCAATTGCAAACTAGATCGACTGATTTTCTCAAGAGATTCTTCGAATCCAATTAAATATCTCTTCAGAAGAAAGAAAGCAAATATGTATTCTATATGAACGAGATTGGATGATAATTTTCTTCTTATCGAATTACAGCATGTCTAGTCATCTTTATTTGACATCAAATCGAAAACATGTCTGATTAAATGACAGATCACAACTGATGACGTGGAAAGAATAAAGCAAATAATCAATATATTATTTGCGAACAACAAATCAAATGAATATATAAATTCAATGTCAAGTTCTTTCTTTGGAAAAAAAGTCGAACGAGTATTTTCTCATTTGCTTTTGACAAAGTCAATTGAGAAGAAATCTTTTCTCTATATGATCGACCTTTGATTTGATTAAAGATAAATGAAATATTAAACAACATAATAAACTATTGTGTGCTCGTAGGCAAACGAACGAGTTGTGTCTAGCGGTGCAGAGCATTATGATCGCCTGATGTCTTATCCGGACTCGATCGACTTCCGACTAAAATATTCACTCACATTGACATATGTCTCCGTGAATGCTGATTGGCATAAAATACACAGCAAGCCGTTCTTTTTTTTATTCATTTTCTCAAATGCACAACAAATTATCAAGAATAAATGACTTGTAAGTTTTTTTTTTATTATCAGTAAGTAACTAAACTTTTTTTAGCGTGCACCTAATTTTACCTTTATGAAATGGGAAAATATCATGAGTTCGATTTTCTTTTTGTTGCCATTCTTGTTATTAGACAGACGAAGAAACAGAAAACGATTATATTAAATCCATAGATGGTTAACATTTCATGATTCGAGATCGAGTTCTAATGTTTCGATACATTCAATGTACGCAGACAGTTTTTTTTTCATTCTCTCACATGCTCAAGCATTCACTGGCGCATAGAAAGTTTCTCTCTAGAGGAATTTGATCTAGTAAAAAAAACACAAATGTAAAGAAAGCGGAAAGAAAAGAACGTTATAAACGAAACAAACATCACAATGATGGTTGGGAAACAAGCAGGAGAGAAACAGAGAGAGAGAGAAAAGGCAAAAAAATAAGAAGAAGGAAAAGGAAAAAAGAAAGGCAAGTCGAAGAGAATAATAATTAAAATGACAAAAGAAACAACAGACTAGCAGTTGAGCAAGTCAAACTCTTGTGTCTATGAACATCAATGATTTCAAATAAGTATGAACTAAATACAAAGATTATTTATTTAGATAAATTCAAATTAAGTCTGCCACAATTAAGATAAAGAAAAGTTTTTTTTTTATAAGATAATTATATGTGTTGCTTTTTTTTTCTTTTCTTCTTTTTATATTAAAACTTAATCTCAAACAGATAAAAAGAAGATGAAGAAGAAGATCAAATGCAACCTCATGTACGACAAAGTTAAATGAGTATCCTAGTTAGTTTGCCTACAATTTCATATCAATCTAAATTTAACGTGACGTTCATAAGTGAGTGGATTTTATGCACTCTTTATTTGACTTCTTTCCGGGGTGAATTTTTGCTTTTCTACTCGAGTACTGATTAGCTTAGAAGAAAAACACATATACGAATGACAAAAAAGAAATGAGGAAACAAACAAATCATATTATTGAAAATCGATGGAATTAAATTTACGACAGATTACATCATATCAATTTTCTCATTCATTGTACCCCGAGACTCACCCATCATCCGATGAAATTCTCTTTTTTTTTCTCTCTCTCCCTCTCTTTCTATTTCTCTCATTCTCGATTTTCTTCTCATTCTACTGTTTCCGGTTTTAGAACACGAATGACTCGTAAAATGCGTTGTATTATCATGATTTCCATTTATGCTATTCTCTTGTACTACTCTACTAGTAATGCATGTAGTTTTGCCTATTTAAACGTTTTTGATTTGCAGCAAGTTTGTATAATAAATGAATCCCTATAGATTTGATGATATTTTTCTTTTTTTTTTGGAAATAGTTAGTTTGATGTGAGGGATGTTTAGTATTTTGCTTTGATTTAAGATAATAATAGATAGCAGCGGAAAAAAACAGAACGAACAATGAATGATATGTTCAATATACGTTCGTTTGTTGGCAATCAAGTTGAAAAATTATCATCACCAAAAAATCTACTCGTCGATAAATTTCGACAAACAGTCGACACCATTAAATCACCATTTTCAACGACAATTACTAATCAGGAACGTGTACCTACTGGGGTTGATCAATTAGGCAATGGTTCAACAAGTAATTTACGTCCGTCAGAATCGTCATCGAGTTCATCAGAATCATCAAATGATCAAACAACAAATAATATATTCGGTTCATTGAAATCGTCGTCAACACCTCCTTCGTCGCAGAAACTTGCTCGTCTACTTCCATCATCGTCTCCACTTTCATCACCGAAGATCCTGTCTAATTTTAAAACATTCACTGATCGTCTATCACGTCGTCAATCAATTCTTCGACGGCACGTTTCCGAATCGAACCGAACCGACGAAAGAAATAGTTCGTCAACAATCATCGATGGCAAATCATCTCCCCAATCGACCTACCATAATCATCCGACAATTGATATTAATTCGAATTTAAATGACAATCACGAAACACACACCATATCCGATGTGACAGCTAAACTTCTTGGCCGATCGCGTTCTCTCATTCGACAGTCGACTGATACAACATGCACATTTCCAATACGAAAATCCGTACGTCGAATGGAATCCATTGAAACCGTTGAAATACCAGGCTTGAATGGAGTGAAATCCATTCGATATCTACATGATAATCTAGGCAAATTACAGCCCGATCTTTATATGAAACAAACATCGCAAACGGATCCAACGTACGGCTGTGGAAAAATTCAGTTTACACTTTTCTATAATCAACAAATTTCTTCGTTGATTGTAACGATTGTGTCCGTTGATAATCTACCATTCCGTGATGTTCATACGAAAACTTTGCCCGATCCGTTTCTTAAAATTGTTCTTCTACCTGATCGTCGACGAAAATTTCAAACGAAAGTTTTCAAACGTACTCAATCGACCCCCATCAATGAAACATTTCAATTTCAAATCAATCATGATGAATTAAGTCGACGTATTCTCCTGCTCTCAGTTTACGATTTTGGTCGTTCATCAAAACGAAGTCTCATTGGTACAGTCAAGATCGATGATGTTTCATCTCTGCCTGATCTAACAGCTCATGATGTAACCTGCGTTAAAAGTATCGTACCGGGCACTGAAGTAAGTGGGTGTGACCGATTTTTTTCGATATCCGTTTTGCATTTTTTTATCATGATTGGAGATAAAGAAAACGAGAGAACCGGAAATTAATTCGGATTATAAAACACAAAAGTTACCGATGTTAATCGAATAGATTCTATCGACGTGTACATCCGCTAGAAAATCAAAAATATCAGGACACATTTGACATTTATGTGAATAGGTTCATTGAAAGTACGCGAACGACAAATTCTTTCGTGCTTTGACAAATGATAAGTTTATTTATTTATTAGGAAACATTAAAATGTTCGAGGCGAATTGTAATCTAATGAGAATTCATCGATCAACAACAATAGCAAGAGGAAAACATCGAGCACGCAATACTAATCAAACACTAGTTGACAAAAAAACGACTGATAAATAATATTAGAATTACAATGTCATTTGATGTACTTCGCGTTTTCTTTTGTTATTCCTGAAGAATAGTCTTTCGATTTGAGTGTCAAATAAAATTAATTAGCAATCAATTTATTTGAGAGTAAATGTCAATAGTACGAGGAAAAATAAGAGTGCCTTTTATCTTGAAGAGTTCTTGGAATAAGAATTATTTGTTCACGATTCATTTAGTTTTTCTTATTCTTATTCTTCTTGTATTTGCTATTAGAGCGATCCAGACCTTGGTGAATTGACGGTTTCATTATGTTATTTGCCGAATGCTAAACGTGTGACTGTGACAATAGTCAAAGCAAGTTCATTGAAACCGATGGATATCACGGGCAAATCCGATCCGTATGTCAAAGTGATGTTATTAATTCATGGAAAGAAAGTTCGAAAGAAGAAAACATCAGTTCAATTCAATACACTTAATCCAACGTATAACGAAAGTTTAGAATTTGATGTATCCATTGAAACACTCGATGCTACAGATTTAATATTCAAAGTCATCGATTATGATCGTGTTGGTTCGAATGAATTAATCGGTTGTGTCGGTATCGGTGCTCATTTCGATGGTATCAATCGAGATCATTGGTTTCAAATGTATGAAAATCCACGTGTTCCTATCACAGAAAGTTATAATCTACGTGAAACGATTCCAGCAATTCCATGTGCAAGTCCATCGTTAACTCATAAGACTCTCAATTGAACTCATATAATTAACTTCGAAGTCATCGTGTTCTTCTTTGTCTGTCCGGTGATTGATTTGTTTTTTTTTCTTCTCTTTTATGTACAAATAAGATGTATGATTTTTTTTCTGATTTATTTAATAAAAGAAAAAAAAAGACAAATAAACTAAAAATAAGTACATTTATTCTATGAAAATTCTTCATCACAATCAATAGAAGTTGAAGACGACGCCGGCTGCTGCTGCTGCTGTTGTGGTTGTTGTTGTTGTTGTTCATTTGTATGATTATTTAGTTGATTCGAAAGATTTTGTTTACTACGTTTCGATTGACCAATAGAAAACGATGGCACTTCGCTTTCATCATCTGGCATTGGACGTTTCCGAGATTCATCTTTCTATTTAATCAAAAAGATAAATATTAATTTCGACAAAAGACGTCGCGTTTGTTAATCTACCGATAGTCGAGATAAACGATGAATAAGTAATGGCACTGGATCATTGATGATTTCTAACGTAAAAAAAATGCGTGAAGATGTGTTTTTTCTTTTGCTCTTTGCGTTCACAAATGAACCCTCGAATCAATTACTTAAAAACCTCTTGAGAATGACGGAATGAAGAATGCTAGATTTCGTCAATATTTATCAACAAAATGAGTAAACAAGTCGAATTAAAAAATAATGAAATTAATTTTGTATTCGAATAGGATCCTATCAACACGGAAATAATAGGTGTTTGATAATTTATTATATATGGCTCCACGATATTTCCTATATTCGAGGGAATAAATGAGAAAAAGTAATTATCCTTAGTAGAATTTAATAATATCATAAAGTTATTTAGTATTCTGTTAAATTCATAGAAAAGTGTCTGTTTGTTTGCTTCTATCAGAAAGTAATTTTCTATTTTGAATCTATTGAATTCATTTTTAATAATTCATCAAACGTTTTTTTTACGCAATTCCGTTTCTTTTCGTTAATATTCAAATGAATAATAAAATGTTTGAACGAAGAAGAAAAGAAAGCTTTACTGAATATTTAATTACCTTTTGCGTTTGAATCCAGTTTAGCTGTATACGTAGGTCGAACAGACTATCAAGGTGAAAAAATATAGAAATATAGAAATTTAATTCAATAATGCCGTACTGTTTGACGAATGATTCCCGGTGTGTGAAATCTTGTAAAACTGTCAGGATTTCGACACGGTAAATCTTTCAAAAATATTGACTAAAAGTTTTTTTTGTTAAAAAATCATTTTTCATTGTTTAATAAATATTTACCATGCTGCAATTCCTTGAGTTTATTATCAAAAATAAAAGAAATCAAATAGTTCCGTAAGGTTGGATAGTTATGTAAAAAAAAAAAAAGAAAGTCAGAACAACAGTTGATCACACTAAACGTCAATTGTAGTTGCCAATAGAATATGGATTCGAAACAAGATGTCAGTAGTTATCAATAAGGTTTTAGACGGGTTAGCAACATGCTAATATGAAAATATATCGGATTTAGCGAAAGGACTTGTTTTTATAAGATATAATTAAATTATTTTTTTTCTTTCTCGTTTATTTGGAATTTTATTTATTTAATTTAAAAATCTTTTAATTAAGCAAGAAATGCATGTAGATGATTATCTTTGTATCCAAGTTGTTTCAATAAACTAGAATAAAATTATTAAAATACTTCTTTCTTTCTTTGTACTCTTTCAGAACATACTCAATTGTCAATTTCGAGAATGGTATTGGCCCACAAACGCAAATCAGTGTATCAGATTGATCGGATTTCGATGGTAATAATCGTTGGAGTAGTTCACCACGAACATAACCAGTCTCGCCTGTCCATTGAACATCAGGTCGAGAGAGAATAAAATGAACTTCGAACTTATATTGATCAGCCACTGTTTGCAATTCTTGTTGGCAAAGAATATCATTTCGTGTCTTATTGAAAAAAAGTAAAACTATTTTTTTTGTCTTTCCATCTTGAATTTGTTGAATCAGATAGTTAAGAACTCGAATCATCGGCGTTAAACCCGTGCCAGCCGCAATGAGAATTACTGTTCGACAGGAATCAATACGTGTTACGTCGAAATCACCTTCCGATGAACTCATATCGATTGTATCGCCTTTGTTCAATTTAATAAAATAAACAAAAATTGAATGTGTTTAAAAACGATTCTCTTTACCAATCTTTAGTTTTTGTAATAGTGATGTCATAACACGATCAGAATAATGTTTAATTAACAACTCAATTGTCTGTTCATCCGATGAGTTCTGTTCATTAGTTAGTACTTTTTTTACTATTGTATAAGGTTTAACAATTGATACACCTAAAAGAAATAGTTTTCGAAATGATTTCAGACAATTTTATTCAATTAGAAACCGTCTTTTAATTGTTTTAATCGAATATGATAACCAATCGGTACAGTCATGGATACATTCGATGGCAAAGAGAATGTATACCAATCAGTATCATGTGTAATTGGTGTTCGTTGAGTAAGAGTCGTTTTGAAATAGATGGGTTCTAAAATTGAATAGAACCATGATGTATGATTTGAGATTTAAATTTTATTCTACCGAATTCTTGGAAGGAACAAATCGATAGATGTTTTGATGTAAATTTGCCAATTGTTTTCCATTTTTCTTCAACTTGTTTAATCAAATCGATTTCAATTTGACCACGATTATTGGTCGACAATCGAACTAAAATACGTACAATCATAATTTACTCATATCGATATTGTTCATTCATACCATTGATATTATTGGTTATTAAATGAAGTAATTCTAAATGAATCTATTGAATTGTTATGTTCGATAGATGAATTTCGATTTACCTATGGCAATAGTATGAACAAATCCATCAATGTAAACTAATACGGTTATATTTTGTGAATTTTCGATATGAACAAAAATATTTTCTTTGGTCAATGTCATACAAGTTGTATAAATAAAAAGTGTCAATGTTTTAGTATCTAATTGACGGAAATCAAATCGAAGACGAGCTGGTAAATTTTTGCCTTTTGATTTCAATTGTTCGCTAGAATTTGGCTTCGTAACTAATCGACCGACAAGACATTTTTCAAGCATAGAAGAATAATTAACCTAGAATAAAAATATATTCAGAGATTAGTCTTTTTTTTTGAACGCTCGGTTATTCGAACCCAGGCATGTGTTTGTTGAAAAAGTACAGTTCCATCTTTGCCTGCCGCTCGCATGAGCTCATCAACACCACCTGGATGATAATCGAAATACGGCGTCATATTATAAACATTTCCTAAATAAAAGAAAACGATGATTTTCTCTTTATCACGAAAGAACGGATCTTTTCTCTTCTCTTTTTTTTACCGGAAATTGCCATCCAGCAATCAGTTCTTTTATTATGTTTTGCTAGATCTTCTTCAGTTACGTGCAATAATTTGCCATTTGTGCCTGATATATTCGGTGTATTATTCATCGTTCGTATCCAATCCATGAGACCTAATCAAATAAATTCTTTTTTTTAATTTACATCACGTCTCGTGCTTGTTTTCTCACCATGCTTAAGATATAAACAATTATTTCGAAAATCATTACAAAGAAACGTTTGTTTACTTGAGCACGTGGTTTATTGGTAGGTACAGTTTGTCCTGGTATTTGTAGAGAACTCATAACTCCTGTACGATTGTTAGTTCGTCTTGAATTTCCACGTGTTTGTTTAGTACAAGAAAAGCCTAAATAAAGCAAAATCAAAATCGAGTTCTTTTGTAATTTTCTTTTGTATAAATACTCACATTGACAAATAAAATTCATTCTCAAAATGAAGAGATTAAATTCTGTATTTTAGTTTTTTTTATCATCGATATAAATCTCGAAATATATTAGTCGAATTTAGATTTTTTTATTCCCCCGTTATTAAATAAATATTTTTGCATGAAAAAATAGACCATAAGTGCATCCTGAGCAGAAAAAGAGAAACAATGAGTTAGTGTTTGAGATTTTTTTTGTATTTTCTAATAAATTCAAAGAGAAATCTCCAGCAATTACTTCCGCAGTTTTTAGTTAACTTTTTTTTTTCTCTTAACTCATATGTCACGTCTAGTTAATTGTAGATAAAAGTCTTCTTCTTTTGAATATGAAATTCCGAACAATTACAGTGCCGTTAGGATTTACCTCAATGAATTATAAATGTACCAAAATTGAATGTACTTGAAAACAAACAATCGCGTATTTTACGAAATCTAAAAATAAATTAAAAAAAATTGTCATCTGACATGCAACACATTTAACATTTCCTTTTTTTTCTGTCGAATTTCATGTTTTTCCGTCATTTAACAAAGCAAAAAACAAAACAAATTATTTATTTACAAATAAAAAATAGACTCGATTTTCGTTGATTAGTCTTTGGAAACAGAGGAATACCACAGAATGTTCGATAATTATCAGTCGTTGTCTCACCATCATCATCGTCATCATCATCGAGTGG
>ERZ781399.1982-NODE-1982-length-17258-cov-3.690345_pt1 | contig 17258 bp, 15 predicted proteins | sample MGYA00511014_ERZ781399 | MGnify/ENA primary metagenome ERZ781399 (study PRJEB29847, sample SAMN06458254) | wastewater metagenome | isolation source: Wastewater bioreactor | place: South Africa: Cape Town | study: EMG produced TPA metagenomics assembly of the...
AGAACTGTAACTGTAATTCGTTTTTTTTTTCTGTTCTCCGTTTTTTTCATTCTGCTTCTAAATGATTAAATGATGAAGAGTAACATACGACTAAAACGAAAAATAATGTGACATTCTTATGTTTTTTTTTCCTCTTTTGTTATCGACTCTTTCTTTTTTCTTCTTCGTCATCTTCTTCTAAATAGCATTTTTTATGCTTATATGTCAACAGACCAATAGGTGGTATGTCGTCCAACCTTTGATAATGATTTTTAATGTTTATCTTTATGTTGTATCGTTGCAAGAATCATGACATCGAATTCAATATCATCAATTGTGATTTATGAACCTAAACGAACTCCTTCATTATTTTCATGTTGTACTTATTCGAAAACGAGAAAAAAAATTCTCAAAAGTATTCGTTGATTTTTAATTGAAATTTTTAAAAAAATGAAAACGAAATCGAATTTTCTTTTAGCTAAAAAACAACAAACTCATATCGTTCCAATAGAAAAGTCTCGAACGAATGACCTTGATGATTATTCATTCGTTGATGATATTGAAGTTGTTTCGTCGAAACCACCGAATCAACAACAAACACAAAATAATCATTCTGTTGCAAAAACGAACCTATCGGCATATTCAACGCCGACTTTATTACAAAAACTTCACGATAAAACTCAAATTCTCGATGAATATTACAAAGATTTGTCAATTAACAAACCTGTTGCTCGTTCTACTCAATCCTTAATGACAACGACACGTTCGTATGGTCGACGTCGACAATCGAACGATAATAATAGTTCGAGAAAATCATCTCGACAATTCAGCGAAAACATAATCTCATCACAAAATTCACGATTCAATCTCTATCGTGATGAAGATCAGATTTTCAAAGAATTAGTTCGATTTAATAATGATATGGATTTGATTTTAACACGTTTCGATTCATCAAATGATGATAATCATTCTATTGAACAAACTCCAACTACAATCACTACTCAGTCGTAAGATTTGTCTGCGCTTATGTTCTTAAATCGAGACAGAACGAGAGAGAGAGAGAGAAAAAAAATAAACATACATCTTGACAGGCGACTTTAGTACGTATAAATACGACGTGTTGAAACTGTTAAAACAATATTTGTTTCTCATTTCAAATAGAAAAATATATTTCTACACTATCATCTCTGGTTTTGTTCTTTCGAGTATTTGTTGTCTTCAATCGAACTCAAATATGTAAGTGCAAATAATCACCTGCAGCCATTCTCTTTATGTTCAAATCGAATCGAAAGAAGACGCGCACTTAAGAACGAGAGATGATTGTTTATTCTTCTTTTATTGTCGATGAGAATATTTCGAATGAATGGCAAATGTATTATTGTTGACATGATCTTTAGACATATCAGCTCGAAAAAAAAATCTAGTTGAATAACCTTGTTGTCTTCTGCTGTGTCGTATTATTTTGTTCAAAGAAGAAAAACTGTGATAATCAAGGTTTATTTACAAACAATATTTTTTTTAGTCTGTCATTAGTAAATGAGTTGTTCATTTTTGAGAAAAAAAAACAAAGTTCAAAGTTCTTTGACTTTCTAGGAAAATTAAATTTCACACTGCTCGTGCTCTCAATAGGCTCTGCGCGTGTATTCCCATAAGTATACTAACTTTTGCAATAGTAATTCTCTCTCTTCTTCTTCGGTCGCTTTTTTATTATTATTATTATTATTATTGTAATAAGAGAATCGATGAGTTCGAAGGTAGAATACGAGAGACAACAACGGCAATTAATATTCTCTTATAGCAAGTAAGATACATCGATTTGCTTACATCATCAATCGAGATAGATTGAGAAAGCAAATTCTTTGTTTCTTTCGGATGAAATTCATTGAATGAATGAATTTATTTTTCTTTGTGTTTGATGACCTTGAAAAGACTCTTTCAATAACGAAGACCTGAAATTCAATTTTAATCGAATTTCTTTGTTCGAATGCAGCATTTTGAGGATGTTCTTGATTTTTTTTTCTATTCTAGTCAAGATATTAATCAAACAATGAGAACTGATATCAACGAATTATATATTTATTCACTGCTTGCAAACGATATCGATCGAATACGAGAAACAGGTAAAACACAAACAAAAAACCGAACACCCTCACATTTCTTTCATTGCTTTAGCATTGATGAAATTGTTACGCATGATTCAAGACATTTCCAATTATGATACGATGTAAAAATATCGATGTATGACTTTTGACTATTTAAAAAAAATGTTGCTTTTTAGAACTTTAAATAAACTAAATAAACTTCCGAAAAGCATCACATGGAAGAACAAGCGTGTCTTCGGTGTTCCATTACGAGTTTACCAGCAAACAACAGGCCATCTTCTTCCGATTAGTATTCAAAATGCGCTCGAATACGTTCGAATGCATGCTGGCAAATGCGATGGTTTGTTTCGTAAGCCAGGTGCCAAATCAAAGATCGATGAATTGCGTCAACAAATCGAACTTGGAAATCAATCGATTGATAATGATCAATTCGATGAATATCAACCGTTTGTTGTTGCCGATGTGATTCGACAATACTTTCGTGAATTACCTGAATGTTTAATTCCTCCGATTTTAACTCGTTTACTTTGTGATTCATTGAAGAATTTCAATGAAGATGAACAATTATTAGTTCTACGTTATATTTTTTTGTTGTTATCTGATGAGACAAGAGAAGTTTTAGAGTTTATTCTTCGATTTCTACTCGATGTTTCGATACGATTAGGAAGTACTCAAGTAAAAAAAAGAAACAAAAGAAAATCTTTTGCTTTAATTTGTTTTTTTTTTATGTTCAGTCGACTTATCGAAGTTTGGCACGTATATTCCTTCCGTCGATATTTCAATCGTATTATAATTCGCCGACAATGTCGAGTAAAATCTTTTGGAAAAAATGGAAAAAAGAAAAAGCTGATGTTGTTCAACAAGAAAACGAACGTTTACTCTTAGAACAATGTTTAATATCAATGATAGTTCATGTTGATCTTCTCTGTCGAGTAGGAAATTGATTTTCTTTTTTGTTTTTATCTTCGAATGAATCCTTCAGATTCCGAATAATCTTACGATTGAATTGAATTTACCAACACCGAAAACAAGCAAACGATTGAACGAACTAGTCACCGATGAATGTAACGGCGAATTCGATTTGAAAAAATATACAGCTAAAAAAACCGAAGAATTTCTTCAAGTACCGAGAAACAGAAAACGAACTGATTTCGAATGTTGAGCTTTTGTTTTTGTTCTTGTAAATAGCGGTTATCAAATACGAAATTCAAAACAATTCAAACGAATTTCGATGATATTCATTTGTCGATGTACAAATCAGCTGAACAAACTCTACCGATTTGGAAATGTTCGATCGATATTCCGAATGTAACAATGAAAGAAATTCAACAACGGATACTCGACGAACAATTCGTTTGGGATAATCAATTTGCCGAAGCTCATCCAGTTGAGCAAATCGATAAAGATAAAGAAATCCTTCAAACTGTTTTCAATTTTCAAGATCAAACACCCGTACGATCATTTTGTGAATTTCGGTAATTTCACATTGTTCTTTTGCAATTTTTTCATCCAATGAACTTTTTTCTTTTAGTTATTCGAAAAGAGTCACATCAAATTCTGATTCAAACATGAATTCAATTGTCATTAGTTCTCTATCCATTGATCATTCACAGAATCATTTCCTTCCGGGTATTGTTGGCCTTACTTATGATATGCATTATTACATAACACCAACTATTCATCATCCAGATCATATAACAGTCATTCAAATCGCGTCAGTCGATTACAGGTTTGTTGACATTGTATAGAAATCAATCGTTTCGAAACATTTCTCTTGCGTTTCAGTGGTCGATCAAGTCAATGGTATGAGAATACTTATGGTTCATTGTTAGCTCAGAATTTAATTTCACTACGAGACTCATTGATCAAACCACAAGTATTTCGAGTTTAGATAGATCGATAAACATTCCTGATTCTCTCTGTTTCTCTCTCTCTCCTTTGCTTGTTCATAAAAGAAGAAAGAAAGCCGTTTTGTTTCTTCTTTGAATTAGTTTCTTTTTCTCAGGATATTGTCTTTGATTCATATTTTTTTTTCGTCTCGAAAGCATTTATTCGTTTTCTGTGCTCTTTTAATAATTAATTTTAAACAAAAAAAATCAAGTACAATGTAAATACAAATGAGAAAACACACACACACCGGCAAGTTTAAACAAGAGCTTCTTTCGTTTGATTATATTTTATAATACATAATTGTTTATTGTGCGGACTTTGTTTGACGATTGTCAGCGATTTTGTACGCAGACTTCGACGCTGATAAGCAAAGGATTTCATACTTTGACGTAAACTACTAAAACGGCGGAGTGTTGCTGGAGGAGTTTCAGGTAATTTCAATTCGCAAATTGGAGTTGGATAAGAATGAGTTTGTGTTAAATCATAACAAGCTGATCGTTTGCTGTAGCATGTGCCCATTACGCTTTTCTTTATTCTACTAAGTCAGTTAGAAAAACAGATGTCTATGTCGTTGTGATTGTTTTTTGTCAATCATTGTTATTGCAGTTGATTGGAAAATAATGTTGAACGTTTTTCGTATCTTGTCACTTGTCAAGGTCAGTTATGTTTGGAAAAAGGAGAAAGAAAAATTTAGTGAAAGCATACACGTGACGGTCAACACGGTGTAACAACACCTTCCAGTTGCTAGATGACCGAATGAAGAAGAAAGAAAAAGCGAACTACGCCCATTCTCGTGTTTGTTCTCCTTTGCTAAGAGAAGAATATATGTGTGTATCAAAAAAAGAAAGAGAAAGAGAGAGAGAAAAGGTGGTGACCCAGCTCAAGCGACAAAAAGGTGAATTTTTCTTTTCGTTCTTTTAAAAATTCTTATTGTTGGAATTGAATTTGAACATACTCATATGCAAAGTCATTACGTAAAGTTCATTCGATAACATGTATCAATAACATCGATTGTCTGTCTGTCGAACTCGACATAAGTAAATATCAAATAACGATAAGTTACATACTTGACATATACAAATCTAATTTATATTGATAATACACCTGTTCGAATGTAAGTCATTGACAAATTACTCGATGTCTGCTTACAAAGATCATGTTTTCTAGTTAATATTTAGCTCATTAAAAGACAAAAAAAAAAGAAATGATTTCTAATAATAATAAAAGAAAAAAGAAGAAGAAGCCTAGTCAAATCAATTATTTCGTCGTGTTTGAATGATAATCGGTTGTCGAACGCTTGATAACGAGGGGCTGCCAGGTGTTTCATTAGTTTCTGTAACATGTTGTTGTTCATGATCGATTTTCTTTTCGAAATTTCTCGGCGATTCAACAATCAGCGGATCCGTTGAATGGCTTCGATTGTTCAACGTCAATGACGAGACATAGGTTGTTGTGTCATTGGTATTCGGTATACTTGGTGTTGATGTTGTTCGATCCGTAGGACCCAAACGAGATTTTCTATTCGATTTATTCGCATATTTCGTTTCAGTTTTTGTGTATTCTTCCGTAATATGATCGACAACTGGTTTCATTGTACCTTCGAGAAGATTTCGATAGGTTTCGATTTCTTTTTCTAATGTTGTTTGTTTCGATATGACATCATCGTAATCTTTAGTGATTTTGTCGTGTTTCAAACGAAATTGATTGATTTCATTTAATTGTATTTGATCGAGACGTTTGTTTTCTTCTAAATTCATATCGAAATTAATTTGTAATTCACGTGTTCGTAATTTTAAATCGGTATTTTTCTGTCGTAGAAGATTGGTATCCGTTCGAACACGTTGTAATTCCGATCGAACACGATCTTCTTCTTGTTTAATACGTTCTTGTTCTCGTTCATTGACAAATAAATGTGCCAATTCAGGATATTGTCGAGAGATTTCGTCGTATGATTGAGTAAAATGTCCGTATAATTCATTTCGATGAACTTCATTTTGTTTTTCATATTCTTGTCGAATGCGTCGTATGGCGTTGGAAAGTTCAGATTTGAATGTATTGGCACGATCATTCCCTGAACTTGAATTGAAAATTGTCGATGAATGTTTGATATCGTCGAGTTTTTGTTGATGTTGTTCACGTAAACGATTCATATCGTTGTGAAGTTGTTTGATAGTTTGTTCGCAAGTTGAACGAGCGAGATTTTCATTATGAATTTCGTTTTTAGCTTGTAGGAGAAGACGTTGAGTATGAGTGATGCATTGTTTCCATTGAGAATGTTCGTTATCTTGATGAGCAAGACGACGTTTGTACATGAGAATATCACCTTCGATAGATGATAGTTGTTTTTCGACTTTTTCAGTTCCGTATTTCGAAGTATCGGATTCGTTGAATGTTTGAGATAAATGTTGTTTTAATGGTGGAATCGTATTCTGAAAATAGATTTTCAAGAAAAAAAAGACAAAACGAGAAATTCTGATGACGAACTTGAACTTCTTGAGATTTAGCAAATGCAATGTTTTTCTCTTTGAAAAGACTTTCTGCAATTTCTTTTAATTGTGAAATTTCCTGTTCGAAAAGTGTTTTCACTTTTTGACAATTTTCTAGTTGTTTTTCCGTGAGATAGTTCGCGTCCATTTGAATCTTTCGATTTTGTGCTTCCAAATATCGAACTTTTTCGACATAATCCGCAAATTTATCGTTCAATGTCGACAATTCGAAACGTTCTTTCTCACGTGTTTTATTAAAACCCGACGGTTTAGGAAGAGCAAACGATGAACGACGATAGGTTGTGCCTGACATTGTATTTGAATGCGTTGAATAAACTGTTTGAATGTTACTTTTTGTTGAAATCTCTGGATTAGAAGTGTTGATGCATGAGCACGTCAATAAACCACGGTCGAGAGTCCCGATTGAGTACGGTAATGGAAGGAGACCGAGAAAATTGTTTCTCGCTACTATACCTATTAACGTAAATAAAGAAACGAAAAAGACCGAACGAAAAAGTGAATCTGACAATACATTTGATGTGTCTACTAGCAGCAGAACAGAAAAAGAAATCAATTTAAGAAATTTGTTAAGTAAATCTAAGCAACTACTTCAAAACTATTGTTCGCGACCTTGAAAAATTGACATTTGTTCACCACACCAGGGTGGTGATGTTTATGTCGCTTTTTTACTCTCTCTCCGACAGACTTTTTCGACATATCAATGTGGAAAAACATGAATTACCTGAATGCGTACGATTGAAATCGAAATATACTAATTCGTTCTTTTCTTTAACCATTGTTGAAATGAAAGGAAATCAAACTGATCTTGTTCGATTTAATTCTTCTCTGTCATCGTCATTTAAGACCAGGCGTAGATATGTATACGCACTTGATCATTCGATCTTTGCCACTTATTTACACTTCACTATCAGTTCAGAAAATGAGGATCGATTTCGTTTTTTGATTGTATAATTCTGTTTTTGGAATTATAGTAATCATTTATTCAATGAATGAATGAATGAAAGAAAAAAGAATGAAAATTGCTTATTAAAGAATAACAACAGGGAATTGTAATTATGTTTTATTTCGACGTTATTATTCCCATCTTTTGTATTCAATCGTTAGATAAGTTTTCATTTTCATCAATCCTTCTAAATGTTGCAGATTGCCATCTCCCAATTCGTAGTTATATCATATACCGAGATAAGTCAGCGTCTATTGAAAATAAAATCATTGAGTTTAATTGAAAAACAAAATCAAGTAAATCATACTATGTTTTGTTTCAAGCCGTCAATCAGATATTGAAGATCTTCCGGTTCAATTTGATTTGATTTCGTATCTATTCAAAAACAGATTAAGAAAGAAAGCGTTTGAGATCAATAAAAACTCCTCTAGATGTCACCTGTGTCAAACTCTATGTACGAAGGCACAGTCAATTCGATTCAATTGGCTATTTCTATCGATGAATAGCAGTTTCATCTATCTACTTGTGTTATTTTAGATCATCATTTAGTTAATTTTAGATTGATTATTCGACATGGGCAAATCAGCTAAGAAAGCAATTAAACCTAAACCGAAGTCACATTCGAAAATGTCACGAGGCAAGAAGAAAGTCGATCTTGGTAAAATATCGAAACAAGAAAAAAAATTCCATCAAAAAGTGAAATCCAATGTTCCTTTGAAAAAAAACACGAAAATTTATCAAAAAAATAAACCAGAAGCGAAATTAAACAAAAAACAAAAGTCCAAATCATCACTTTTATCCATGGACACGGAATACATCGACGATGGCGAGCGTGACGAAGAAGAAGAAGAAATGATTTTACCATTGGACATGCTCTCCGATGGCGATGAAGATGAAAATCAAGATGCTGAATCTTACGAACGTTTGCCACGTTCATCGTTTAATAACTCGAATCAACAACGACCATTATTACCGATTAAAACCGATCGGGGTCAATTAATAGCTCAATCAGTACCAATAACTGAATCTGAAAATATCGAAGAAACCGACGATGATGAAGATAAAGAAGTTCCATCAACTCCACCGGCTGAAACCGAACCAGCAAAACCTGTGTCTGTCGTCGAACTAATCGCTGAACGTGAACGTAAACTCAATGAAACTAAACAAACAATTGTGACTCTCTGCGATGTAATCATGAAAAATCCATACGAAGAAATCTCGAATTTAAAACAACTTCGTTCATTATTAAATCTTGGCGATCCGTTAATTTCAATGACAATTCGAAAATTAACGATGTTGTCTCTTGTTGAGCTATTTCGTGATATTGTTCCAGGTTATCGTATTCGTTCGTTGAAAGAACAAAGTAAAGACGATGATGAACAAATGAAAAACATGAAAAATAAAAAACAAATGAAAAAAGAAACACTTTCGAAAGATGTCAAAGCCATTCGACATTTCGAACAAACACTCTTAAAACATTATCAATTTTTCGTTCATTTTCTCGAGCAATGTGCAAAGAAAAATCTTCCAGAAAATCAATTAAAAAAATCGAAAACTTCAAATCAATCAATCCCATCATCGAAACTCAATCTCGGACATTTAGCTATTCAATGTCTATGCAAACTATTGACCTATTTACATCATTTCAATTTTCGAGCTAATCTCTTAAACACAATCGTGCAATACATGGCGAATAGGTGATTAAACTAAAACTAATTTAACAAACAAAAGAATCATGACGATTTGCTTTTCTAGTGACTCATCCGTTCGAGAGCAATGCTGCAAATGTATCTCGGATTTACTTCGAGAAGATCGTACAGGTGAAATTTCACTTGAGATCGTTCGTTTTGTCAGTCGTTTATTAAAAACTCGTTCGTATGCTGTTGAACCATCGGTGCTCGACGTGTTTCTCTCGTTGAATATTCGTGAAATTTCGCCGATCGAAGAGAAAAAAGAAGAAAAAGCTTCGAAGCCGGATTATCGTGCGCAGAAACTTTCACGACGTGATCGTCGTCAGCATAAAGAAAAACAAGAATTAAATAAAGTTCTCGAAACGAAAACCTTAGCCAATCGACAAGAAGAACGATTGAAAATCAATCGACAAATAATCGAACTTATTTTTCTCAATTATTTTCGTTTATTAAAACGTCGATTAAATCTTCGTTTGATGCCGAGTGTATGCGAAGGTCTTGCTAAATTTTCAAATCTTATTAACATCGAATATATGGACGATTTAATCACATGTTTTTATGATGAATTATCCGCTGATCAAACCGGATTAAATCAACGAGCAAAATTTCATTGTTTAATCACGGTTTTTTCGATTCTAAATCGGCAACAAGTTTTAATTCATATTGATCCTCAACGATTCTATGCTCTTTTCTATTCGCTACTTCTTCCGAGTCCAGCTGACCAAGATATTGATTTAGTTATTCGATTGATTCAATTGATGTTAGTCGATCGTTATAAACAATTATCAAAAAATAAACTGTTAGCTTTTACTAAACGTTTGTTAACCATGTGCTTACATTTACAAGTCGGTAAATCGATTAGTGCGATTCTAGTTATGATTAAGGCATTGTTAACAATTTCAAGTTTAGTTACTGAACAATTATTTGATAATGAATTAACCGGTTCAGGAATCAAGTATCTAGCTGATTTAGATGATCCGGAATATTGTAATCCACAGAATGCAACGATCTATGAATTGTATTTGTTGAAAACAATGTGGGATAAACATGTTCGACAACATTGTGAAGAAATTCTTACTGGCAAATTTCAGTATGATACACATGTTTTACGTTCATGCGAAGAAAATGCATTGGCATATCTTGAAATACAACAAAACTAATTTCTTTTTTTGTTGACTTTTTTTCCCGTGTTTTGTTATGAATAAACAAAAAAACAAAAATGTTATTTGATCTAATGTCACAATTGCAGATTTAGTTTAGTATTGTTTGACCATGTAACGGTCGATTTGAATAAAAACAAAACATATTGGTTTTATTCTGGCACAAAGTTCTACGTCTACCTCTCGTATAGCGCAGGTGATGTGTCTGATGTATTAAGTTGCCGTATGCGTATGTGTGTCGACGACACGACGCGGATAAAAGATACTTTATTTGTTATTTCGAATATGTGTATAAAATATAACGTTGGTATAGGCATTTTTTTAGTTCCACAGAGAAAAAAAACGCGAAACGAGAGGCATATACGTGATTTGATATTACAAAAGATATGATGAATAAAAAATCTACAATCTTTCGTACGACTTTATTTTCATCACGGTAAGAAAAAACGACGCACATAATCTACCAATGAAAATGATTTTCACTATAGTCAGTCAGTCGGATATATACGTATATATATATATACATTTAGTCTTTTGTTTGAATATTGTTTTGTGCAAATCATCATGACGTCGTTTACTGATCATCGTCTAAAGAATTTGCTAAAACCAGTTGACAATTTGTCAACAACACAGAAATTATCGAAGAATTATTTGCCTAGTAACAGTCAGTTATCATCTTTTGTTAGTAAAAATAATTACAAAGAAATAAATCAAAGGTAGAAACCGATAGATTTGTTTTCTAATTATTATTCATTGATGCTATTAATTCAATAATATTCATCTTGTTTAATTAAGTTCATCGACGGATCTAGCCTCAATGATTTATCTTTGTCGTTTTCGTCAACGAAATCGTCTCATTGAAATTCCAATTACAAACGAATTCGATCACGGCATAACTCATGAATATTTAAAACAATTAATTAGTAAACAAATTCAAATAAAAAAGAAAAACAACAACTATCGTTATTAACATTTTTAGTTGATGAATTTCAATTACAACAACTAACTAACAAAACGACTTTAATCATTCAATTATGGAACGAACATTATCAAGAATATATCGATATTGAATCATTTAAACGAATTCCTTTTGAAGGCCGTTTACAAGTTCTCATGTAAGTTGTTATGATTGTCTTTTTTCACTGCTTCATAATCACACTTAGTTAGAATTATTAAATAGTACGTGCTAATCTTTCTTTTGTTTATCTTTTTCTGTTCTTAAGACGATTCATCGAGTACGATGAGTTATATCCGGATAATTGAAAGGAAATAAAAATTCGTTTTATCTTATTTTCTAGTGAAAAAGATGCAAATGGAACAACAACAAAAGATTCGACCTTAGTTACATCAAAGAGTCCATCGACTCCTGTCTCATCACATACGATTAGTACAACAGCTCGTTCGAATACACCAACGATTTGTCCAACGGAACTTGAAGCATCGCCTCAAACAAGAATCTATGATGAATCGATGTCAAATTATGAACATTCGAATATAACGTATGATTTATTACCAAAACCAACTGACGGCATTCCAATTCCACGATTTCCACCGCATATAGCAGCATTTCTCAATGGAAATGGTGATGCTAATCAATTGAATGCACTTGTTCAAGCACTCTATCAAGAAATTGTTAAATATGAACTGTAGGTTTTCGATGAATTTCGTCTCTAGATTTGATTTCATGATTTAGTTATCCAAATGCGGATGAATTACGTTCGATTGTTAGTCGACTCGTTGATCGATATCCTCACTGTTTAACTGTTATCGGTAGTATTGAATTATTAGTTCGAAAATTATACTACAAATTCTGTAATGAACGAAAAAAATATCCTGTTGAATTAAAACGTCGACAACCAAATAAACGTAAACGTCTTCTACGTGAAGATGATTTATCAATGATAAATAATAATAATAACAATAATCAATCAATCTATTCCGAACAAGGTAATCATTTATCATCATTAGATCATCTTATGCATCTATGGACAAATTCAACAACAACAACAACAACAAATGAATACAATTCTCAGCAATCACCAGCATCCATGTCGAATTCATCGTCATCACCTAACTCGAATAATCACGAAGAGAAACCGAAGTTTCATCCATTAAATCTCTCGATTTCGACGAATAATAATCTTATGTGTACGGAATAGGATTTTCGCTTGTTGTTTTTTTTATTTCTTGCTTACTTGCTTACTTGCTTGCTATAGAATTCTGTAATATTTTTTATCTGACGAATATCTTAGCTGTAAACTAAATGAAATTTTGTTCTTGATCATCATCTTCTTCTTGTTTGTATAAAATAAAATCTCTTCATATGGCTTTTGTCATGTTTGGAAATAAATGAGCGACAAAAAAAGGATAACATTTATTATCTCGCATAATATTTGTTGAAGAATTCTTTTTCAAATATGAGAACAAGAAAACAACTGTTTTCTTCTTTTAAATACATAGTAATTAACTGAAATGCGATGATCGATAGTCGACTTTTTGTTCCTGTGTCGTGTTCAAAACCGGATGCAAATATTTAACATTTGACAGATCGTGATTTGTTTATTTAGAAACTTTTTTTTCTCGTACAAATATATTTTTGTTTTGACGAATAACCAGTAAAACAGAAATTCTTCTTGTTAGTCGAAATAGATAAATAAATAAATAAGTAAGTAAAACTGAAACCTTGTTGAATATTCTTTTATAAGATCATCTTATTATTTATCGAAAAAAAGGAAAAGAAAAACGTTCTTTTTTTTCTTCTTCACAATAAGATATTTGAAAGATAATCTTACAAGAGAATCGAAACGAGTTGAATATAGATATTTGAGATAATATTTTTTTCTCGAAGAATAAATACAAGTCATGCACAACGAGAGAACAACATGCAAGCGCGAAAGACAGAGAATTGAGGGTCATTTACTTCATCATTTTTCTTCTTGAGACTTGTTATTATGTCGGCATTAAACAAGACAGTAACGTTAGCTTGTCTAATTTATATTCATGAACAAGGTGTTTCGTGTTGATTGACCCTATCTTTCTGTTTTTTTTCAAACTTATCTAATATATATCGATATCTGTTTAATCACATTGTCTGTTGTCGTTCGTTTTTTTCTCCGTCTTTCACAGTATTAAATGAATGAGAGAGAAAAAGGAGAGAAGATCTTTTATTGACAAATCTTTTTCAGTCATACTGTAGTCAGAAAGAATAAACTCAGATTAAGAAGTTCGTTTTTACCTTTAGATAATTAAACAAGAAGAAAAAAAGTAGAATACAATGAATAATACAGATCTACTGAATTCAACTATAGTACATCTTGGTTCTTGTTCCGAACATCGTGCTTTAACTCGACCATTGCTATTCGTACATAATTATTCGCTCATTGTTTTTGGTTGTATATTAAATTTTCTTGCGTTTGTTATTCTTATTCAAGGTTCATTACGTTGTCATTCGACATTTGCTTATCTTGCTTTTCTTTCATTATCGAATGGTTGTCTGTCATTAGTACGGTTTAGTCAATGGTTAATGAAATATTATTTCAATATTGAAATCGATCATTTTCTAGTTTCATGTCGAATCTTTCATTTTCTCTTCGATTTTCTCACGCATTTCAGTGTATTTACATTGGTTTGTGTTAATATCGATCGAGCACGAACCGTAACACGAAATCGACCGAATACGAAATTTTCAAGATCAACATTTCATACGGTCTTAATTCGAGAATTTGTCATTGCTTGTTTTCTATCCACCTATCATCTACATTGGCTAGTTAAATTCGGTTACAAAAGTAAAAATTCAATTTCGAAATCAATATTTGTTTATTCTTGATTTTTTTCTACTTCAGTATCGCAAGACGATTTAGTTTTTACAATTTGTGGCGTAGATAATGCTCGAACGCCGATCTATGATTTCTATTTAACTCATATCTATCAACGAATTGAATTAATCATCTTTTTTCTATGTCCACTTGTAATTAATTTAGTTTGTACGAGTATAATTGTTCGAAGTTTACGTATACGAATGCGTACAGCTAAACGTTTTCATCCGTTTAATTCAATGATCGACAAATCAAAAGATAAAACATTTCACAAACGTTTTCAACAATTATTCTCGTGTTTTATACCTCGAACAACATTCATTTCCAATGTTTACTCATGTTTTTGTTTTCAAATTCAATGTCGACGTCATAATGAACTTCGGCTGAAGATCGGTCGTAATCACCAAAGTCTACTGAAATACGAAGAAGATCATAGTTCATTAGATCAACAAAATCTATCATCAACAAATGAAATTTCTCAAGATATTCAACAGATTACAAATCTCACTTCGACGATATTAAATCGAACGCATCGAACACGACGTATTCGAGATATACATCTATCAGCAATGTTAATCGTTTTAAATATTGTCTATTTAATATTCAATTTACCTTATAATTTATATCAAAATCTCAAAAATCCAGTGGCAAACAATGCAACAGAACATTGCATAATGGCACTTCGAAATATTCTATTCGATTCATTGCAACAACTCTATTTTTCAACGAATTTTTTTCTCTATGTTCTTACCAATCGACGTTTCCGAGAAGAATTCTATAATACAATTGTTAAATTCTTTACGCGTAAAGAAACGTATATACTACGAAAGAGTATCCAAGAAAAACAAGCACGTAGTTTAAGTATTAATCCGTCGACAGCAATAATATCAAATTTCAATATTGAATATCAAGCTGTACCGTTAGTTAATGTTCACCAACGCGAAAGTGTTATTTTCAATATAGAATTAACTGATTTGACGTCATTAAAACAGAAAACAGCTGTCGAAATCGACGACAATCATCAATTTATATCGAGTATAATCATGACAAATGGTTTACCTTACGAACAGATCTAAATGGATTTTTATTTTTGCTTCTTCTTCTTCTTCTTCTTCTTTTGTTTTTGTTTGTCAGTTGTGAATATAGATATCGAATGAATCCAAATATGAGAGAAACATTTGCATTTTATAAACTATATAATTCAGTGATTATGATAATAATTGAAGTATTGACCTTGTCAACGAATATAAAACACTCATGATGCATTATAATCGATGAAGAAAGAAAAAAGAAAAAAAAAAGCGTACAAAACCAAGGATAGAAGGGAAATGTACGGTTGGCCTTTTGACTTACGTTTATATATACGAAAAAAAAAGTACAGAGAGTAAAATAAATCCAACTCTTTCTCTCACTCTCGGTTTTTTATGTCAAAGGATAACAGAAAGAGAGAGAGACATGAAAAAACACTTGAAAATGAGTTAACTTTGTACGATAGAAGTCAATCGACGATTCGCCTCTTTTTTTTTGCTTCTATATATCAGATTTTATTCTCGAAGGTTATGGCGGATCGATTACGTTTGATTGGAGAAATATTTCAAGCGATTGAAAACAATGCTGATGGACATGATCTATGGAATTTATTAGAAGAATTAACGAATTTATCTCATGATGGTATTGTTTACATGACCTATGCAGGTGAAACACCGGAATCATTGGCACGAAAATATCATCGACAACATCTTGTAAAACTAATTCAACTTCATCAAAAATTAACCTCAATGCGAATACACTTCTCTTGATAAATGTATTATTCCGATTTTTACTTAGGAAATGTCAATGTAGAAACATTTTGCCCTCCTTTTTTTTGTATCTTATCGAGTTTAATATATATTTTTATTAAATAATATATTTATTACTGCCTGAAAAACGAGCATATACTGTAATTGGATCCCAAGTTCAGAAGTAAGACGAAGATTATCAGTGAACATGCGGTAAACAAATTAATTGAAAAACAAATGACCGTGATATTCGATGTACGTGTATAAACTTGTTCAACAAAAATTCATTATTTCCTTGGAGGAATTTTGTACTTTAGTTTTTTTTCTATGCATGTAACAGATTTCTTCGAGCTAATATTCCTGTTCCTTTACGAATATTTATTCCCATGGTATTTGCATCTTAATTAATAAGAGAACAGACAGAAAATTTTTGTAAATTACGGCGTTTTACTCGCGTTACGGTTTCCTTCGTGTACTTGATCATCGTTTTTCTCAATTTAAATCGAACTGATCTATTCCTTTATAATTATCAAATTTGAATTCTATAAATAAATCTTTTCTTTTTGCTTCTTGAATATACTTACACCTCAATTGTTGAAATATCAAATGACATTCTTTATATTTCTTCGCACATCTATAAACTAGACAGTATTGGTTCATTTGATCACGCTATCGTCAAATAAAATGCCAGTATTCCTACTGGTTGCAAATGTTTTTCTCCTGATTTCTCGTCAGCGAGCAACTCATTCACGATTGCTTCGTTCGTCTGTTCTCCTCATTCGCAGTTAGTAGAATATATACAAGTATTCATTCTCACATTTACCTGACTCGAGAACACGGACACATACACACACATACAAAAAAAAGGAGAAAAGCTGATGCTGTATGCATGCTCTCAGCCATCCTGTCGACTATTACTTTCGGGAAGCATCTGAGAAGATGATAATCGTCGTTCGTTCCTTCGTTCGGTTGGTTATATTCTCCGCTCGTCTATCTCTCTCTCCGTCCGTCCATACAACATGATGAACGGGCAAACAGACGCACTGGCTTTTAATATATATGTGTGTTGTGTGTATGCGTGCGTGTTTGTGCTTGCAGTCTTACGAGCAAACGGACGTATTCTCTCTTCCTCGACGTTATACTCAGCGTAGAATAGTAATAACAGCAGCGGCAGCAATCTAGGAGATTGGCCGAACGAAAGAAAGGGGTATGTGGAAAAGGAGGAGAACACATTCAGCAAGTAGTCGTTGTAACAGTAACGATCGTCATTTGTTCGACTAAAACCATGCAAACGCACATCCTCGCATAGTGCACATACGCACAAACACACGCATCAAGTAAGCTTGCTCATTGACCATTGTTAAACGGATGGTTTATCGAACGAAATATTTTG
>ERZ781399.1985-NODE-1985-length-17236-cov-5.028578_pt1 | contig 17236 bp, 12 predicted proteins | sample MGYA00511014_ERZ781399 | MGnify/ENA primary metagenome ERZ781399 (study PRJEB29847, sample SAMN06458254) | wastewater metagenome | isolation source: Wastewater bioreactor | place: South Africa: Cape Town | study: EMG produced TPA metagenomics assembly of the...
GCCGAACCCACCGCCGCGGGAGCCGCCACCGAAGCCGCCGCCGCCGTTCAGCAGCGAGTTGATCACGACTCCGCCGAGGACGGCGCCGAGCATGTTGTTGTTGCCCCCGCCGCCACCGCCGAACATCCCGCTGTTCTGGAACGAGCCGACGTCGTTCTGGGCGTAGCGGATCGCCTGGGATGCCAGGTCGTTCGCCCGCTGCGCGTACGACAGCGCCTGTGCGGGGTCGCTCTGCTGCAGCTGACGGGCTTGGCTGAGGGAAGCGGATGCCTCGGCGAGACGCGTGCGGGCCTCCGCGCCGATCGCGCCGCGCCGCGACGTGATGAAGTCCTCCGCCGCGGAGACCTGACCCTGGGCCTGCACGAGCAGGAGGTTCAGCTGCTGCGCGGCGCGCTGCGCCTGCTGCTGCGCATCGCGGACACCCGCGAGCATGGCGTCGATCTGCTTGTTGGCCCGGTCGAGGCCTTCGAGGGCGAACAGCGGCCGCTTGGCGGGGCCGACGAGAAGCGCCTTCGCCGAGTCCACCTGGGCGCGTGTCGTGGCGATGACGGGAGCGAGCCGGCCCTCCGGGTCGGGCATGCCGCTCGCGGCGGCGATGTCCTGCTCGACGTCGGCGATGAGCGCTACGGCATCCGACTCGCCCTTCGCGAGGTCGCCTCCGAGCTTCGTGACGGCCTTCTGGAGGAGGTCGGCCTGGCCTACCGCGCCCTCGGCCGCACGGATGCTGACCGCTGCGGCCGACCCGTCGCCTCCGTCGATCTCCCGCCGCGCGGCGGCGAGCCGCTCATCGGCGAACGCGAGGCTCCGTGTCGCCTGTGCGGGGTTGTCGACGACCGTCGCCAGTGCCTCGGGCGCGTAGGACTGCTGCAGCGTCGCGAGGGCTGCGGCTGCGGCATCCTGCTGCGCCGTGACGGCTCGCCAGGCATCCGTCACACGGGAGAGTGCGCCGGGGGCGTCCTGCTCCAGCCGGCGGAGTTCGTCGAACGCCTTGGCCTTGTCGTCGAGCTCCGCATTGGCGTGCGCGCACAGATCGAGGATCTGCGCGTTCCACTGGCGGATCTCGGGCTCGGTGTCGGGCGTCGCGTCGTCGAGCTGCTGCTTGAGCGAGAACGCCTGGTCGAGGTCCTGTTTCGCATGCGCGAGCGCGGTCTCGAACTCCTTCGCGGTCTCGTCGCCGAACTGTGCGCGGGCGAACTCGAGCTCCTGCTGGCTCGTCTTGATCGCGTCGTCGGTCGCGACGAGCGCGGAACCGGCGCGGCGGCCGAGCTCTTCGAGGGAGATCTGCGGAGCACCGCCCGGCCCGACGGCGGCGCCCGACTTGCCCTTCCGGCGAGACCGGACGACGATCCAGAGGATGAGTGCCCCGACGGCGACGATCACGAGGATCAGCAGGAACGGCGCGAACGATCCGCCGCCCGACTCGGTTCCGCCCGAACCGCCTCCGACGGCATCGGCGAGTCCGTCGGCGGCGGCTTTGCCCGCGCCGGCCCAGTCATCCGACCGCAGCGCCGGCTTGATGCGCTGCTGCTCGATCGCGTCGAGCTGGCTGTTCGAGACCGGTCCGGACGAGTCGCCGGAGAGATAGAAGGTGCGGCTGTCCGTCGAGATCGCGAGGAGGTACTGCCGCGGCCCGAGGCCGTTGTTCTGGGCGGTCTGGTTCGCCCAGCCCTCCGCGTCGGAGGGGTTCGAGAACGTGGGAACGTATACGACCCACAGGTCGACTCCGGAGGTCGACGAGAGCTTTCTCAGCTGGTTCTCGAGATCGCTCACGGCGCTGTCGGAGAGCACCTGCGACTGGTCGGCGACGCGGCTCGCGCCGAGCGAGACCGGGGCGGTGGCAACCGCCGGGGAGGCGGAGCCGAACAGGATCGCCGCTGCCGCCGTCAGAGCCAGAACGATCCGCGCGCGCACAGCAACCCCCTCGGCGAGAACGATTCCCCTCGCCCCCTCGAGGCGATCCTATGCCTTTCGGGGTATGCGCGAAAGCATCCGCGAGGCGCCCGAAGGAGCCTCACAGATCGGGTAGCGTGGCGGGCTCGGAGGACTCATGCATCACGACCGCCACGGACACTCGGACCCCGCCGACCGCTACGGCGACGACGTCCTCGCCGCGGGCGATCGATACGGCGGCGACGTCCTCGCCGCCGGCTGGCGGGATGCCGGAAAGCGCCCGATCCCGCGTGTGCCGGCCGAGGCCGACCTCGTCATCGAGGTCGCGGGCGACGGCTTCTGCGGCGCGGTCACACGCGTGCAGTCGGGGACTGTCGAACTCGAGGACCGGCGCGGCGCCCGGCGCCTGTTCCCCCTCGGCAAGGGCTTCCTCATCGACGGCGCACCCGTCGAACTCGTCGTGCCGACGGCCGCTCCGGCGGCGCCCCGGCGCACGGCATCCGGCTCCTTCGCGGCACCCGAGACGCGGGCGCGGGTCGCGCGTGCCTCGCGGATCCTCGTGGAGGGTCGCCACGATGCCGAACTCGTCGAGAAGGTGTGGGGCGACGACCTCCGCGCGGAGGGTGTCGTCGTCGAGTACCTGCAAGGTGTCGACCTGCTGGAGTCCGTCCTGCGCGACGAACCGCCTGGGCCGGGGCGACGGTACGGCGTGCTCGTCGACCATCTCGTGCCGGGCTCGAAGGAATCCCGCATCGCGGAGGCGGTCGCACGTGGGCCGCACGGCGCCCACGTCCGCATCGTCGGCCACCCGCACATCGACGTCTGGCAGTGCGTCAAGGCCGAGACGCTCGGCATCCGCGCATGGCCCGACGTGCCGCGCGGCATCGAGTGGAAGGTCGGCGTGAGCCGCGCCCTCGGGTGGCCCGCCGCCGACCAGGCCGACCTCGCGCGAACGTGGCAGCGGATCCTGGCATCCGTCCGCACGTATCGAGACCTCGATCCGGCGCTCCTCGGACGCGTCGAGGAACTCATCGACTTCGTGACGGAGTGAGGCGCGCGGGTACCCTGGGAGGATGCCCGCCGACGTCCCCGAGCCGCCCGCCGACGCCCCGCGCTACCGCGAGAAGCCGGTGTCGTTCGTCCGCCGGAGCGGACGCATGAGCGACGCGCAGGAACGCGCGTGGGCCGACCTCTCGCCGTTCTACGCGATCGACGTGCCGCGCGACGCGGCCGCCACGAGCATCCGTCCCGGGTCCGCGATCGACGTCGCCTCGGTCTACGGACGCACCGCCCCGCTCGTCGTCGAGATCGGGTCGGGGCAGGGGCACGCGATCGTCCACGCCGCCCAGGAGCGACCCGACGTCGACTTCCTCGCCGTCGAGGTGTTCCGTGCGGGCCTGGCGCGGACGATGCTCGACGCCGATCGCGCGGGCATCCGGAACCTCCGGCTCGTCGAGGCGAATGCGCCCGAGGTGCTGGAGCACCTCCTGCCGGAGGGCAGCGTCGACGAGGTGTGGATCTTCTTCCCCGACCCGTGGCACAAGGCGAAGCACAACAAGCGGCGGCTCATCGCGCCGCCCTTCCCGCCGATCGCCGCGCGGGCGCTCCGCCCCGGTGGCATCCTGCGCCTCGCGACCGACTGGGAGGAGTACGCCCTGCAGATGCGCGACGTGATGTCGGATGCCGCGGATTTCGCACCCGCCTTCGAGGGGCAGTGGGCACCGCGGTTCGCAGGGCGCACGATGACGGCGTTCGAGCGCAAGGGGCTCGCGAAGGGTCGCGACATCCGCGACCTCGCCTACGAACGCGTGCCCAGGCGCTGACCAGACTCGCGCGGTACCGTGTTGGTGGACCCCGACAGGTCCCCGGACGAGGGTTCAGTACCCGGTGAGCGACAAGACTGGCCGAAAGGTCACGTCATGTCGTGGGTCATCCTCATCATCTCGGGCGTTCTCGAAGCCGTCTGGGCGACGGCGCTCGGTCGCTCCGAGGGCTTCTCGAAGCTCGCCCCCACGCTCGTCTTCGTCGTCGCCCTCATCGCGAGCATGGGCGGCCTCGCGTGGGCGCTGCGCGACATCCCGACCGGCACGGCGTACGCCGTCTGGGTCGGCATCGGTGCGGCTCTGACGGTCGCGTACGCCATGATCACCGGCGACGAGCAGTTCTCCCTCGTCCGAGTCCTCCTCATCCTCGGTCTCGTGGGATGCGTCGTGGGGCTGAAGCTCGTCGGCGGCGAGCACTGAACCGACCACGCGGGGCGCAGCGGTCTCGGGCCCGGGTGACGGGTCAGTCGCCGCCGCGGACGAGTTCGAGGCCCGCGCGCGCGAACTGGCGCGTCGTGGCATCCGGCAGGAATGCCCGCGTCAGCCCCGCGCCGATGCGCGCGAGGTCGGCCTCGTCGCGGAAGAGCAGGTACATCGTCTCGTAGCGGGGGTGGAACTTCCCTTTGAAGCGGTGCAGCGACTGGAAGCCGTAGACCGGCTCGAGTGCGTCGGCGAGGCGTGTGCTGAGGCCTGCGATGACCCTTGCCTCGGGCGGATATTCGTGTGCGAGCGGCGCTCCCGAGAGCGACATGATCTGCGCACCCTCGTCGCGGAAGGCGAGCGCCGACATCCCGATGAGGTACTCCATGACGGGGCCGAAGCCGTCTTCGCGCCGACGCATCAGATCGAGGGTCCAGCCGTGCACGGCGCCGTCCCGGCCATACATCGGCAGCCAGGAGAGGAACCCGTCGACGCTGCCCCGCGCGTCGATCGCGAGGGCGATCCGCACCTCGGGGTCGGCGGCTTCGGCGAGCGTGCCGAGTGTGAATCGCATCTCGGGGAGGTCCTTGTCGCCGACCCACTCCTCGCTGATCGCGTTCAGTTGCGTGCGGATGCCCCAGGGTTCGTCGACGAGACGCGTGAGCCGGAACGTGACGTCCTCGCGCTGGGCGCGGTTGAGTGTCGTCCGCACCGAGTTGAATCGTTTACCCGTGAATGCGAGACCGGGGAGGTCGACGATCGTGTCGTCGGCGACGACGAGCGAACGCCACGTCGGTGGCACGGCCGCCCGGGTCGACTCGCCCGCGCTGAAGAAGCAGGGGGCGAGACCCGCATGCTCCGCCGCGTCGATGAACTGCGTCACCGACTCCGCGCGCCCGTGCTCGGGGCCGAGCGGGTCACCGAGAGCGATCGCCGCGTCGGCACGTCGCTGGAAGGCGACGATCCCCGTGTCGGTGCGGAGGTAGTCGTTGCCGTCCCACGTGGTCATCCACGAGAGGGTTCCGCCGCCGACGCGGTGAAGGAGCGCCCGGGCATCCTCGCTCGTCGGCTCGGTGGCGTCACCGCCGAGGATGGTGTGACGGCGACGGGCGAACGCGCCGCGGACGATCACCAGGTAGATCATCAACACGAGCGAGAGGAAGCCGGTGCCGATGTCGAGGGCGAAGGTGCCGTCGATGAGGACGTCGTCGAGGTCGAGGGCGGCACGGAACGGGATGAGCGCCATCAGCACGGCCGCGAACACGACGTTGAGGGCGAGGAGGACGAGCGCCGTGACCCACGCCCAGCGGCGCGCGCGGCGCAGGCCATTGGCGATCAGCAGCACGACGATGACGTCCAGTGCCGTCGAGCCGGCGGGGCTCTCGAGCGGCTCCGTGCGGCCGAACGGGCCGTCGGTGGGGATGACGGCGAGGAGCACCTCGATCGAGACGTAGGTGATCATGCCGACGAAGGCGAGGAGCCGCTGCTCGCGCACGGTGGCGCGCCGGGGTCGGAAGGTCCGGTCGACGACGAGTACCAGTGCGACGGCGAGGATCCGCTCGAGGTCCGTGACGCGACCGAGCACGAGGACGGCGACGATCACGGTGGGCAGGAGGATCATCCACCCGCGTGTGCGCCACGGGGGAGGAAGGAGGCCGAGAACCGCCGCGAGACACGCGACGGCGCCGGCACTCGGACCCACGGAGAGCGCGGCGGCGGTCTCCTGCGCCCAGGCCCAGTGCGTGAACAGGCGCAGCACGGTCAGCAGCAGTGCGGCTCCGCACACGGCGAAGAGCTGGCCGATCCAGAAGTAGCCGAGCGCCGCGCGGGTGCCGCCGAGGTATTCCAGTGCGCCCATCGCGACCATGCCCGCGAGGGCGAGGACGTACGCCCACGGGACGGCGACGAGGAACGTGCCGGTGAAGGCGGTCCACCAGCGGCCGGCCTCGAACGCGGGAAGGCCGTAGGCCCAGGCATCCATCCCCGCGCTGTGGCGGAACGGCTCCCAGAGCCCATGCGAGATCACACCGACGATGAGGAGGATCGCCGTCGTCGTGAGCGTGGCGGGGATGCGTCGGAGAAAGAGCAGTACGGGGGAGCGTCGGCCGGGGGCGCGCGTCGGAGCGTCGGCGACCGTCATGGACATCACGCTATCGGGCGTGGAGGTCGGCACGGGAGCGGACCGGTCAGAAGCGCGCGAGCAGCGGCGGCAGGAAGACGATCGCCGCCGCGATCGGCACGACGAGAGCCGCGACACCGATGATCACCAGCGCGCCGATCGACCCGAGGATCGACAGGGCCGCCGCGCCCGCCACAGTGACGCGGTCCCGCAACGGGGATCGCCCTTGCCGCAGTGTATGCGCAGGGAAAGATGCCGTGAGGGGAATACTCGCCGTGACCATGCTTCGACGCTACGGACGAGGCATCCTCTGACGCGTCCTCCCGGCGGCCGATCCGCATCCGTCGGGAGGATGATCCCGGGGCGGCGCGCACGGGTCGGCCAGCGAATGTTCAGTGCCCCCGACAGGAATCGAACCTGCGACCTTTGGTACCGGAAACCAACGCTCTATCCCCTGAGCTACGGAGGCATGACGCCCCGCTTTCGCGCAGGCGTACCGATCGAGGGTATCACCGCGTGACGGCTCGGACCGTCCGCGGCGGCTACGGCCGCCTCCGGAGTCCCCGCGGCGGCTGACCGCGAACCGGCGTCGAGACGGGGGTGCAGACGCACGCCGGAGAGCATGCGAGGATACTTCGGTGCAACGCATCGTGACCGCCGAACTCGACCTGGATCTGGGGTCGTCCGTCGACCTGATCTTCCAGATCACGGCGGCCCAGCCTGCGCCGGTGCTGCGCGAGGAACTGACCTTCATCCAGGGCGACCGCGTGTACACGCCGACCGAGATCATCGACCAGTCCGGCAGCCGTCTGCACCGGCTCCAGGGCGATGCGGGAACCCTCGAAGTCCGGTACGAAGCGCTCATCGAGGGGCAGGTCGCCCAGCGCGCCACGAGCGACCTCGAGGCGATCACCTACCTCCGCCCCAGCCGCTACTGCCAGTCCGACGAGGTGTTCTCGCAGGCACGCCGTCAGTTCCGTGGGCTCGCGGGCCTCGATCTCATCACCGCCGTGAGCGAGTTCGTCGCGACGAGCACCACCTACACGCCGGGGCTCAGTCAGGGCACCGACTCCGCCGTGACGACCCTCATGACCGGTCAGGGCGTCTGCCGCGACTACGCCCACGTGGTCATCGCGCTGCTTCGCGCGATGGACATGCCCGCGCGCTATGCCGCGTGCTACGCGCCGGGCCTTCGCCCCATGGATTTCCACGCCGTCGCTGAGGCCTATCTCGACGGCTCCTGGTACGTGATCGATGCGACCCGCCTCGCGAACCGCCGCTCTCTCGTGCGCATCGCGACCGGGCGAGATGCCTCCGACTGCGCGTTCCTCAGCTACCACGGCGGCCACGTCGGGCTCGAACGCATGCGGGTCGAGGCGGTCGTGGTGCCGAGTGACTCCGCCGACGTCACGGCCCTGGACGCCGCTGCCGCGGCGTCCGACCCCGCGCTCGACGATCTCGGCGAGCTCATCGTCCTCGCCTGACACACTCTTGGATCTCCCGTGGGCAGCCGCGGCTCCCAAACCGCAGGAACGAGTGTTACCGGTGTGACTCGGGGCAGCCTGGAAGCCACTTCTGTCACGCCTGATCCGACGGTTTGGGGCGCAGCGGGCGCCGGCCCGTGGATGGGGGCCGCCGGGTCGCGCAGGGGGGCCGCGCGGGTCGCGCCCAGGCGGCGCCCGTAGACTTGTCGGGCTATGAATCCTGACGCCCTCGCCGCCGCCCTGCTCGCCGTCATCGCCCCGCTCGCCGAGGCGCGACGAGAGGGCTCCAGCGCCGGATGGAGCGTCGCCGACCTTCCGCTGGAGCGCCCTCGCAACCGCGACCACGGCGATTGGGCTTCGAACGCCGCCCTCAAGCTGGGCAAAGCGGTCGGTGCCAACCCGCGCGAGTTCGCGCAGGAGATCGCCGACGCCCTCGCCTCGACCGACGGCATCGCGTCCGTCGAGGTCGCCGGGCCCGGGTTCATCAACATCCGGCTGGATGCCGCCGCCGCCGGCGCCCTCGCGAAGACGATCGTCGACGCGGGCGCGGCCTACGGCACCAATGACACCCGCGCCGCGGAGATCATCAACCTCGAGTTCGTCTCGGCCAACCCGACCGGACCGATCCACCTGGGTGGCACGAGGTGGGCGGCCGTCGGCGATGCGCTCGCGCGGATCCTCGCCAGTCAGGGCGCTCAGGTCACGCGGGAGTACTACTTCAACGACCACGGTGCCCAGATCGACCGCTTCGCGCGCAGCCTCGCCTACGTGGGCGACATCGACGCGCTCGATCCGGCAGCGAAGCAGGAGGCGTTCCGAGAGATCGGCGTCGGCTTCATGTTCGACGAGATCAAGCAGAGCCTGCACGAGTTCGGCGTCGACTTCGACGTCTACTTCCACGAGAACGACCTGCACACGTCGGGCGCCGTCGAGCGGGCCGTCGCGCGGTTGCGCGAACTCGGCCACATCTACGAGGCGGACGGTGCGACGTGGCTGCGCTCGACGGAGTTCGGCGACGACAAGGACCGCGTCGTCATCAAGAGCGACGGCAACGCGGCCTACATCTCGGGCGATCTCGCGTACTACCTCGACAAGCGCGAGCGCGGGTTCAACCGCTGCATCATCATGCTCGGCGCCGATCACCACGGCTACGTCCAGCGTCTGATGGCGATGACGGCCGCCTTCGGCGACGAGCCGTACGTCAACCTCCAGATCCTCATCGGTCAGATGGTCAACCTGGTCAAGGACGGCCAGCCCGTGCGCATGTCGAAGCGCGCGGGGACCGTCGTGACCCTCGAAGACCTCGTCGAGATCGTCGGCGTGGATGCCGCGCGCTACGCGCTCACGCGCAGCTCCGCCGACTCCAACCTCGACGTCGACCTCGACGTGCTGCAGAAGCGCACGAACGACAACCCCGTCTTCTACGTGCAGTACGCGCACGCGCGCACGCACAACGTCGCGCGCAACGCCGCAGATTCGGGCGTCACGCGGGATGCCTTCGCGCCGGAGCTCCTCACCCACGAGACCGAGTCGGCGCTCCTCGGCGCGCTCCAGGAGTTCCCCCGCGTCGTCGCGTTCGCCGCCGAAGTGCGCGAGCCGCACCGGGTCGCCCGCTACCTCGAAGAGCTCGCGAGCCTGTACCACCGCTGGTACGACAACTGCCGTGTCACGCCGCTCGGCGACGAGGAGGTCAGCGACCTCCACCGCACGCGCCTATGGCTCAACGACGCGACCGGCCAGGTGCTCCGCAACGGCCTCCACCTGCTCGGCGTCACCGCGCCCGAGCGCATGTGAGCGCGAGCGGCATGAGCGACCAGCACCCCACGGAGCCCCTGCCTGACGCGCGAGCGCAGTGGGTGCTGTCGACGGATGCCGCGGTCGCTCCCTCGCGCAAGCGCCGCTGGCCGTGGCTCGTCGCCCTCCTCATCGTGGTGGCGCTCGCCGCCGCGGCCTGGTTCGGTGGCGAGGCGATCGCCCGCAGCATCGTGGAGCGGACGATCCGCGAGCAGATCACGCGCCAGCTCGACCTGCCCGCCGATCATCGGATCGACGTCGACGTGCCCGGGCCGATCCTGCCGCAGCTGATCGCGGGCACGCTCGGCGACGTCGCGATCTCCTCGGACGACGTGCCGCTGAAGGGCGTGACCGCCGACGTCTCGGTGCACGCGCAGGACGTGAACATCCACGGCGGTGACTGGAGCGGCGCCGTCGCGACGGTGACGATCGACCAGTCGCAGCTGCAGGCGCTCATGTCTGCCGTGCCGGACTTCCCGGCCGCGTCGGTGGCGATCGACGCCCCCGATCTGACGGCGCAGTTCGACCTGCGGGTGCTCGGCCTCGAGGTCCCCGTCGGGGTTTCCCTCACCCCCAGCGCCTCCGGCGGCGACATCGTGCTCACCCCGGCGAGCCTGCGGGTCGCGGGGACGGAGATCACCGCCGACGCGCTGCGTCAGCAGTTCGGCGCGCTGGCATCCACGGTCCTGCGCGACTGGGACGTCTGCATCGCCGATCGGCTGCCGAAGGCCGTCGAGCTGACCGGGGTCACCGTCAAGCGCGAGAGCGTGGTGGCGGACTTCGAGATCGACAGCGCGATCCTCGCCGACAAGACCGCTCAGGCGAAGGGCACCTGCCCCTGAGGTCGCCCGGACCGCGGCCGCCGCATGCGCCGGGCGGCATGCGGCGGTGCCCTAGACTTTGACAAACGTCTGCCGGGCCGGTGGCGCTCACGCGCCCCGCCCGCGCTCTCTCCCGATTGGTGCTCCTCTTCGTGTCCGCCTCTTCCGATCGTCCGCTCGTGCCGGAGTGGCTCGCCGTGCCGGAAGACGCCAACGCCCTCGCGCCCCTCGTCTGGCCGGCGTCCGCGTCGCGTGACGCGCACGGCGAACTCTCCCTCGGCGCAGTTCCCGTCTCGACCCTGCGCGCGCAGTTCGGCACACCGCTCTACGTCATCGACGAGGACGCAGTGCGCGCCCGCGCGCGCGAAGTGAAGGCGGCCTTCGACGCGGCGACCGCGCGGCACGGCATCGCCGCACGCGTCTACTACGCGAGCAAGGCGCTGCTCACGACCGAGATCGTCCGGTGGGTCACGCAGGAGGGCCTCGCCGTCGACGTCGCGACGGGCGGAGAACTCGCCGTCGCACTCGCCGCGGGGGCGGACCCCGGCCGGATCGGACTGCACGGCAACAACAAGTCTGTCGCCGAACTCGAGCGCGCCGTCGACCTCGGTGTCGGCTCGATCGTCATCGATTCGCTGATCGAACTCGAGCGGCTCGCGGCGATCGCCGAGCGGCGCGGCCGGTCGTGCGACACGGCGCAGAGCGTCCTCATCCGCGTCAACACGGGAGTCCACGCCGAAACGCACGACTTCCTCGCGACGGCGCACGAAGACCAGAAGTTCGGCTTCGCCCTCGCGGACGCCGAGGGTGTCGCCGCCCGCGTCCGCGAGATCCCGTCGCTGCGTCTCGTCGGCATCCACTGCCACATCGGCTCGCAGATCTTCGGCACGGCGGGCTTCGCCGAGTCGGCTGCGCGGCTCGTCGAACTGTACGCGCGCCTTCGCGAGGGCGGCGACCTCCCCGTCCTGAACCTCGGCGGCGGCTTCGGCATCGCCTACACGTCCGTCGATGACCCGACCCCGATCGAGGCGCTCGCCGACGGGATCGTCGAGGCCGTCGCGCGTGAGTGCAGCGTCCGGGGCATCCCGCTGCCGAACCTCGCCTTCGAGCCCGGCCGCACGGTCGTCGGGCGTGCGGGGGTCACCCTCTACGAGGTCGGCACGGTCAAGCCCGTCGTCGTCTCGGATGATCTCACCCGGCTGTACGTGAGCGTCGACGGCGGCATGAGCGACAACGCCCGGCCCGCGCTCTACGGCGCGCAGTACTCGGCGCGCGTCGCCTCGCGCACGTCCGACGCGGATGCCGCGCTCGTCCGCGTCGTCGGCCGCCACTGCGAGTCCGGCGACATCGTGGTGGATGCCGAGTACCTCCCCGGCGACGTCGCCCCGGGCGACCTGCTCGCCGTCCCCGCCACCGGGGCCTACTGCTTCTCGCTCGCGAGCAACTACAACTACGTTCCGCGCCCGCCGGTCGTCGCCGTCTCGGCGGGCCGCGCGCGCCTCATCGTGCGAGGCGAGACGATCGACGATCTGCTCGCCCGCGACCTCGGCGTGGCCGCCGACGACTCCCGGGAGGATCACACGTGACCGACTACCGCCGCCTGCGCGTCGCCCTGCTGGGCGCGGGAGCCGTGGGCTCCCAGGTCGCCGCCCTGCTGCGCAAGCACGGGGACGAACTCGCCGACCGTGCCGGCGCGGCCCTCGACCTCGTGGGCATCGCCGTGCGGAACCCCGACGCACCCCGCGACGTCGAGCTTCCCCGAGAGCTCTTCACGACGGATGCCGAGGAGCTCATCGTCGGCGCCGACATCGTGATCGAACTGATCGGCGGCATCGAGCCCGCGCGCTCCAACATCCTCCTGGCCCTCGGGTCGGGCGCCGACGTCGTCACGGCCAACAAGGCCCTCCTCGCAACCCACGGCCCGGAGATTTTCGACGCGGCCGACCAGGTCGGCGCCTCGGTCTACTACGAGGCCGCCGCCGCCGGCGCGATCCCCATCATCCGTCCCCTGCGCGACTCGCTCGCCGGTGACCGGGTGCAGCGGATCATGGGCATCGTCAACGGCACGACGAACTACATCCTCGACCGCATGGACCGCGAGGGCTCCGACTTCGCCGAGGTCCTCGCCGACGCGCAGGCCCTCGGCTACGCCGAGGCCGACCCGACGGCCGACGTCGAGGGCTACGACGCCGCGCAGAAGGCGGCGATCCTGGCATCCCTCGCGTTCCACACGGCGGTGCCGCTGGACGCCGTCCATCGCGAGGGCATCACCCGGATCGACACGCAGATGATGGATGCCGCGCGCCACGCCGGCTACGTCATCAAGCTCCTCGCCGTGTGCGAGCGGCTCGCAACCGACGACGGGGACGCCATCTCGGTGCGCGTGTACCCCGCTCTCGTCCCGCGCGAGCACCCGCTCGCCAACGTGCACGGCGCGAACAACGCCGTGTTCGTCCAGGCGGAGGCGGCAGGGAACCTCATGTTCTACGGCGCCGGTGCGGGCGGTGTGCAGACCGCGTCGGCCGTCCTCGGCGACGTCGTCTCGGCCGCACGCCGGCACATCGCCGGCGGCGTCGGCGTCGGCGAGTCGACGCGCGCGAACCTGCCGGTCCTCCCGGTCGGGCGGGTCACGACGCGCTACCAGATCACCCTCGAGGTGTCCGACGAGCCGGGCGTGCTCGCCACGGTCGCGGGCATCCTCAGTGAGGGACGCGTGTCGATCGCGACCGTCGAGCAGACCGTCGTCACTGCAGCGAACGGCGAACCGGGAACCGCCCGGCTCGTCATCGGAACCCACAGGGCACTCGAGCAGGACCTGAGCGAGACCGTCGACCGCCTCGCCGCCAGCGGCGTCGTCGGTCGCGTGGTGTCGGTCCTGCGGGTGGAAGGAGACTGAGATGGTACATGTGTGGCAGGGAGTCCTGCGCGAGTTCGCCGACCGGCTGGGCGTCACCGACGCCTCGACCGTCGTCACGCTGGGCGAGGGCGGCACGCCGCTCATTCCCGCGAAGACGCTGTCGGAGATGACCGGCGCGGACGTCTACGTCAAGTTCGAGGGCATGAACCCGACCGGCTCCTTCAAGGACCGCGGCATGACGGTCGCGCTCTCGCGCGCCGTCGAGCACGGTGCGAAGGCGGTCATCTGCGCGTCGACGGGGAACACGTCGGCCTCGGCCGCGGCCTACGCGGCGAACGCGGGGATCACCGCCGCCGTCCTCGTGCCCGAGGGGAAGATCGCGATGGGCAAGCTCAGCCAGGCGGTCATCCACGGCGGTCGGCTGATCCAGGTGCGCGGCAACTTCGACGACTGCCTCGAGATCGCGCGCGAACTCGCGGACAACTACCCCGTGCACCTCGTCAACTCCGTCAACCCGGACCGCATCGAGGGGCAGAAGACGGCGGCGTACGAGATCGTGTCGCAGCTCGGGGATGCCCCGGACTTCCACTTCATCCCCGTCGGCAACGCCGGCAACTACACCGCCTACACGCGCGGCTACCGTGAAGAGGCCGCGCGCGGCGTCGCCACGAAGGTTCCGCGCATGTTCGGCTTCCAGGCCGAGGGCTCGGCGCCGCTCGTGCGCGGCGAGGTCGTCAAGAACCCCGAGACCGTCGCCTCGGCGATCCGCATCGGCAACCCCGCCTCGTGGGAGCTCGCCCTCGAGGCGCGCGACGCGACCGACGGGTGGTTCGGCGCGATCAGCGACGACAAGATCCTCGCGGCGCAGAAGCTCCTGGCATCCACCGCCGGCGTCTTCGTGGAGCCCGGGTCGGCGATCAGCGTCGCGGGCCTGCTCGACCGTGCCGAGGCGGGGCTCCTGCCCGCCGGTGCGAAGGTCGTCCTCACGGTGACCGGCCACGGCCTGAAGGACCCGCAGTGGGCCCTCCGCAACGCGGACGGCACCGAGGTGCAGCCGACGGTCGTGGATGCCTCGACCTCCGAGGTCGCCTCGGTCCTCGACCTGGCAGCAGGAAGCACGCAGTGACCTTTGTCGACGCGCGGTCGCCACGTTTCGACTCCTCGCTCCGCTCGTCGCGGGGCGGCCGGGGGTACGCGTCGCGGGGCGGCCGGGTGAGCGCGTTGACCCCGGTCGTTGAGCGAGCGCAGCGAGTCGAAACGTCGTCGCCCCGTTTCGACTCCTCGCTGCGCTCGTCGCGGGGCGGCCGGGGGTACGCGTCGCGGGGCGACCGGGAGGGTGCGGTGGTTCTGGTCGTTGAGCGAGCGCAGCGAATCGAAACGTCGTCCGCGTCGTCGCCCCGTTTCGACTCCTCGCTTCGCTCGTCGCGGGGCGCCCGGGAGTACGCGTCGCGGGGCGGCCGGGGGAGCGGGGTGGCTCCGGTCGTTGAGCGAGCGCAGCGAGTCGAAACGTCGTCCGCGCCCAGCCGGGAGGGGGCCTCGTGAGCGAGACGCGCACGGTCGCGGTCCGGGTTCCCGCGACGAGCGCGAACCTCGGACCGGGCTTCGACACGCTCGGGCTCGCGCTGAGCGTGTACGACGAACTCGTCGTGACGGCCCTGCCCGAGCCGGGGCTCGAGATCACCGTCACGGGGCAGGGCGCGGGCGAGGTCCCGACGGATGCCTCGCACCTCGTCATCCGGTCGATGGCGTACGCGTTCGAAGCGGTCGGGCGACCCCTCCCCGGCATCCGCCTCGAGGCGCACAACACGATCCCGCACGGGCGTGGCATGGGTTCCTCGGGCGCCGCGGTGGTCGCGGGCCTGCTCGCCGCGAAGGGGCTTCTCGCGGGCGAGGTCGAGTTCAGCGCCGACACGCTCCTGCGCCTCGCGACGGAACTCGAAGGTCACCCCGACAACGTCGCCCCGGCGCTGTTCGGCGGTCTCACGATCGCGTGGATGGACGAGAACGGTCCGCAGCACAAGAAGCTGCTCGTGCACCGCGGCGTCTCGCCCCTCGTCTTCGTGCCGGACTTCACGATGTCGACGTCGGTCGCACGCGGTCTCGCGCCGCTGCAGGTGACCCGCGAGGACGCCGTCTTCAACGTGTCACGCTCCGCGCTCCTCATCGCGGCGCTCATGCAGAGCCCCGAGCTGCTGATGGCGGCGACCGAGGACAAGCTGCACCAGTCGTACCGCGCGCAGGCGATGCCCGCGACGGATGCCCTCGTGCGCGCCCTGCGCGGTGCGGGGTTCGCGGCCGTGGTGTCCGGGGCAGGTCCGAGCGTGCTCGTCCTCGCCGATGGGCCCGGTCGGCGCCTCGAGGCGGCCCGCGTCGCGGCATCCGCGTCGGACACTCCGTGGGAGCCCCTCATGCTCGCCGTCGATGTCAAGGGTGGTACAGTGAGGGACTATACGGAGGGTTCCACGGTCACGCCGTGAGTCTGGCCTCCGTCGCAATTCTGCGAACCCCCGCATAGTCAGCCCTGCGCCACCCGTCGTCCGCATCGGACGGCTCGATATCGGCGCTCTGCGCTCGTCGTGGATGGCGTCTGTGCGGATCCGTCCATTCCCACATCCCCACTGAAGGAGAACTCGTGGAGTCCCTCTCCGAGATCGATACCCCCCAGTCCGACGACGCGCGCGAGGATGCCGCCGTCGACGCCACCACCGAGGCGGCACCCGCCGCCGAGCAGCCCGTCGCCGAGGCGCCGGCGCCCGAGGCCGACGTCGAGGCCGCCGAGGAAGCACCCGCTGAGGAAGCGCGCGCTGAGGCCCCCGAAGCAGCCGCGATCGTCGAGGAGGCGCCCGTGGCCGACGAGCCCGTCGCCGAGGTCGCGCCGGCAGCGGTCGAAGCGCCCGTCGCAGAGTCTGCCGCTGATGCCCCCGCCGCCGAGGTCGAGCCCGCCGCCGAGGAAGCGCCGGCCGCTCCCGTCAAGGCGCCGCGCAAGCGCGCTCCGCGTCGTGCGAAGAGCACCGACGTGCCCGCCGAGGCCGCACCCGCCGCCGAAGCCGCACCGGCCGAGGCCGCCGCCGACGCGGCTACTGCCGCACCGGCCGCCGACGCCCCCGCGGAAACGCCCGTCGAGGCGCCCGCCGAGAACGGCGACGCCGCACCGGCGGCCGAAGGCGATGCGGCCGCGCCCGCGGAGGCGTCCGAGAACGCCGCCGACGCGCCGGCCGAGAACGCCACCGACGCGCCCGCAGACGGTGCTGCCGAGGCCTCCGCCGACGGCGAGACCCCGAGCCGTGGACGTTCGCGCAGCCGCTCGCGCAGCCGCAACCGCAACAAGCCCGAGGGCGCCCAGAACGGGCAGCAGAACGCCGGCCAGAACGGTCAGCAGGCCGCCCAGAACGCTCCCGCCGCGGCATCCGCCGACAGCGACTCCGACGAGCAGGGGCAGAGCGCGGGCCGCGGCCGCCAGCGCAACAAGCGCCGCACGCAGGGGCAGACCGGCGACGAGTTCGAGACCGAGATCGGCGAGGACGACGTCCTCATCCCGATCGCCGGCATCCTCGACGTGCTCGACAACTACGCGTTCGTCCGCACGACGGGCTACCTCCCCGGCGCGAGCGACGTGTACGTCTCGCTCGGCCAGGTCAAGAAGTACAACCTGCGCAAGGGTGACGCCGTCGTCGGTGCGATCAAGCAGCCGCGCGAGGGCGAGCAGTCGAGCCGCCAGAAGTACAACGCGCTCGTCAAGGTCGATGCGATCAACGGCCTCTCGGTCGACGACGCCGCGAACCGCGTCGAGTTCGGCAAGCTGACCCCGCTCTACCCGCAGGAGCGCCTGCGCCTCGAGACGGCGCCGGAGAAGCTCACGCAGCGCATCATCGACCTCGTCGCGCCGATCGGCAAGGGTCAGCGCGGCCTCATCGTCGCGCCGCCCAAGGCCGGAAAGACGATCGTGCTGCAGCAGATCGCGAACGCGATCGCGCAGAACAACCCCGAGGTCCACCTCATGGTCGTGCTCGTCGACGAGCGCCCCGAAG
>ERZ781399.2001-NODE-2001-length-17166-cov-4.758284_pt1 | contig 17166 bp, 20 predicted proteins | sample MGYA00511014_ERZ781399 | MGnify/ENA primary metagenome ERZ781399 (study PRJEB29847, sample SAMN06458254) | wastewater metagenome | isolation source: Wastewater bioreactor | place: South Africa: Cape Town | study: EMG produced TPA metagenomics assembly of the...
AATTTTAGCAGATTTCTTTGTATTATCAGGAGAGATACTGATATCTAACGACTGAGATGCATTATCTGTCCATCCGAGACTAGAAAATCGAATTAACTATTGTGATTTTATATTCGTTAAAAACAAACGAAAATCAACCGTTTCAAAAGTAGATCAACTTCATTTTCATCATTGGCACATACGATTTTAACAGCATCACCTGGTTCGAAAAGAAATTCTTCTTCCTAAACGAAATAAGTCCTGTATTTATAATCGAGACATATTTCTCAACAAACTGATAATTGTAATGTCACAGACATGACAGGTTTCACTGCGTCATCATGCGTTAAACATTCACGTCGAGTTAATGTCGATACGTGATTAATTGGATCGGACGCAATGGGTAGATTAGCTGGTTCAACTAATTGAACAACTAATGAACGTGCGGGTTTCGGTGGCAATGTCAGGGATGTTAATTCAGCAAGAGTTGATGAATAAGTAATACTATCTTCGTCGGATTTGAATTTATTCTTCGGTGAAATCGGTATGTCAACAGTTGATTTCGTGTTTGCAGATAAATTCAATTGATTTAAAGTCTCAGCTAGATTATTCGGTGATTTAGTAATATTTTTCAATGCCTCAGTCAATGCTGCCCATAAGCCTTCAATCCAAGGCTCAACCGTAAGATCTAAACCAACGGCATCATCTGCCCATGCTGATGGATAAAATCGTGTTGCTCCAAGTTCTTCAAATCTTCGGTCCAAAACTCGACCACAATTACAAAAAGTCGAATAATTCGTATCTCCTAATCCTTGAATATTCAAACAATAAAAACATTGAGTCTTCTATGAATACATTCGAAATACCTAGGACAGTATATTTCATATGCGAGAGAAATTTTGGATTTTTTTCTCGTCGAATTTTTCTCCAGAATTTACTCGCATTACTTGGCGGTTCGCCATCACCTGTTGATGATGTTATAATAACCATTAATGGTTCATCTTCTAGCTTAAACTTCAATCAAAACAAACAATTGATTCGAAGAAACGAAACAAAACAATTTTTCTCACTTGTTTATCAACATCATCTAATTCATAAATATCAGCAATGATTTGATATTTTTCTAGCGCGATATCAACCAACCCTTGAGCAATCGATTTCGATTGACCTGTTTCACTGCCATAACCGAGTAGAAATCTCCACTTATTCATATCTTTAATAATAAACAAAAAGCATATCTATACATTGACATATATTATTAAATAAAAAGACAAATATTTCAAGAAAAAGAGATGTAGATACGTTACAATACGAAACATTGACTAGAGAACATCTTATATAAGCAAAACAAACAAGCAAACAAACAGATGAGAGTTTCGTTAAAACAGATCTAATCTTGTTTTTTATTAATCAATGGTTTTTGACTTTCGTCGGGTTGTACAGGCCATGTTGGTATATCACGTGCATCAGGAGGTTTAACAAAATGTTCAATAAATTTCGGTTGAACTTGAACGATACGTTCTTCATAATCATCATCTTCTTCTTCATTAGCACTTGCTTCATCTTCTCCTGTTTTAGGATTTTTCTTTGTTATTGAATTTTTATTCGATGATGAACTATCACTCGATGAACAACATAAACAATAACATATTATTGAAATAACTGATGTCGGTATACCAATAATTAATAATGAAATAAATGGTGCTTCGATAAACATCGAAACAATCGTTCGATATAATTCCCAAAATGGTCGTAATAAACGTTTATGCCAGACATCACCCGAATATTGAATAATATCCGTTTGATTTTTTATTAAATAATCAATTATAGGTTCTAATTGAATGTTACTATCGATCATTGATGCTAACGGATAGATACCATATTTATGAACTGTACTATCATAAAGAAATAGTAATGGTTCATCGAGTGTCCAAACCGCTAGAGAGAGAGAGAGAAATTCATCGATTTGAATGATTGTGTTGATTTCTTACCAATATTACTAAGTAAATCGAGATCATTCGACCAAGAAAATTGATATGTATCACGTTGAGTCGCTAAATGTTTCATCACATAGTTACGCATTTGATTTTTTAAATCGATTCTAAATTTGAAAAATGATTTCTTTTTTGCAATTTTTCCTTCTGTCGATTGTTACCGTTTCTGTTTTTGACCATTGGTAAGTTGTTGTTCTTTAAACGCATAGATAATCAATAATTTTTTTGTTACAATTACATCATGAATATTTCCCGATGCAACTTGCGGAAATGTTGCAATTTTTTCTTTGAGTATAAATTGTTCGAGACTTTGATCATATTCATCCGGTTTAAATAAATAGAAACCTTCGTTTTTAATTGCAAATACTTGTGATCGACTTTCGGTTTTATATTTTGCAAAATAAGTTTGATGAATAATTGAAACATTGGTCGCATAGAAATACGTTTGACTCAAATAACGATTAACAAGATCTTTATATTGAACGAAAAGTTCGTCGGTTTCATCGTAATTTGTTGTGACATAGAGAAAGAAAACATCGTGTTCACGACGAATTTCATTGAAACGAGCGATCGATGGAATCCAACGAAGAGCTGGTCCATTGACGCGTCGAAGAAATTCGATGACAGCATTTTTCGAACGTTCATTATCGTAGGAAAAACTTTGTGAACCACGAATAAATTTTATTGTTGGATAACCTCGAACATCATAACGATTGGCAACATCCGTGTAAACAGTTGCATCAATACGAACAATTCGAATATTTTTCAATTCATCGACACTCGCCGATAGATCGTAAACTTCCTTAGCTATTTCTTCGTAAACTGGCTCAAATTTTCGGCAATGTCCACACCTAAAGAAATTTCGATCGAGGTGAGAAAGAAAATTCGATTTTGTACAAACCATGGCGCATGAAATTTAATAAGATAGGCAACGGACGGATTTTGTTTGATTTCATCGACGATTTTCGAGTCCACATCACGCACCCATTTAGCATGTATGCATACAAAACTTTCAACGATACATATCACAAACCAAAAGATCCTATTCATTATTTGACTAGATATACTGAAATCTAGAACACAAAAAAAAAAGAAAACTGATGAAGAACTTGTCAACAAGACTTTATTTTATCTTGGATATAAACAAACAAAAGAAGAGTGAATGATTCTTTTTTTATTTTTTTAATTTTGCATCGACAATACTCTGAAATTGTGCCATAATCGCTTTTTCTTTATTCGATCGTACCTCTTGACTAAACGATTCCAATGCACGTTTATCATCGGCACTGTAGATTTGATTTTCTTTACGTATACGAACGGCTTCCATACGTCGATGTCGACTACCGGACATGACATAGCCAAGATCTTCGTATTGTTCGATTTCGTCCGATGTTAAACCGATTTCACCACGACGTGGAATACGTTTACCATCGGCAACGAATTTCGCCATAGCTTCACCTTCACCGGGCAAAAGTGCTTTACCATAATCGAGTGGAATGTCCGATCCGATCGGATTGCCTGATGAATCAGTTTTTTTAATTAAATGTTCGGGTAATTGTGGCCCAATGAAATCGTCGTCGATATTTGCTGTTGCTTTCGCTGCTGAATGAGTATGTACATGTGAATCGGATTTTTTCGCTGTGGTTTCGATCCATTTCGATTGGGATTCGTCGTCGCTGGCCGATGATGAAGATGATGAATGACGTTTTCGTTTCTTTTTCGATTTCTTCTTTTTATGTTTGGATTTTTGTTTTTCAACTTTCTTTCGTAGATCTTTTTCTTCGTCTTCAATCAAACGAGCAGGTGATTGCGACCAAATACCACGCGTACCAACTTCAGCTATGCGTATGCGTTCTTCACGTCGAGCATCGAACTGTCGTCGATCGACATTTGTCGATGAATACGAACGCGATGGATACACCGGTGGATCGACATCGAATTTTCCTCGTTTGACACTATGCGATGAATTTTCTGGTAATTTCGAAAAGAATCGACTGTGTTTTTGAAGGAGTTGATCAGTATCATCGCTGGTTACACGACGATGTTTAGGCGATGGTGTTGATGAACGTGAAGATGAGGACGATCCCGATGATGATTGAGAATGTTTACGACGAGAATGAGAACCATGACGATCGCGAGGCATCTGAAATCTGTCTGTCACTTTTTAAAAAAAAAAGGAAAAGAGAAAAAACAACGTCTATCCGGCTAAAAAAGAAGAAGAAGGATGCAACATTACTGACAATGATGAAATATTATATTTCTCATTTGTTTCTATTGGTTTATTCATTAATCATCAAGGATACATAGATGACGCTGAGTTCTGCCTTGTAAGTAAGTTTTTGCTTTTATTGCAATAAAAAGACGAACGAAACAAAATGACAACAATCTCGAATGAATAAATAAATAAACGGTAGACAATGATTAAATGATAAATGACAAAAATAGATTTTAAAAGAAGATAAATATAACACTCAGAAGAAAAAAAAAGAAAAGAAAAACAGATATGTCCCATCACCAGAATAAAATCTTCCTCAGTTTTGTTTTTGTTTCTTCACTCATCTTCTTCTTCTTCTTTGTTGTTTATTTCAATAAAGCTTCGGTAACAACATCAGCATTGATCGTTTTAAGATCCGGATATTTTTGTCCAGTACCAACGAAAACAATCGGCTTGTCGGTCGTATACGTCATTGATATAGCTGCGCCAACTTTATCATCAATTGTATCGAATTTAGTTAGAACGATTCCATCGATAACACGTGGATTAATGTGCATGATCAATTAAAGCTTGATTAAATTTAGTCACTTGATCCACAGCTTCATTACCAACTAGCGCTTCACCAACGAAAAGAACTAAATCTGGATTATTCACACGAATTAGTTTAGCCAATGCTGTCATCAATGGTTCATCATTTTGCATACGACCAGCAGTATCAATTAAAACAACATCGAATTTACTGTCTTTAGCGTAATTAATTGCAACTGATGCAATACCAGCAGCATCTTTACCGTAACCTCGTTCGTACAGTTCAATCATCGGTGTTTCTTTTTCGCCAAAAATATTATTCAAATGTCTAACATGTGTTTTCAATTGTTCAATAGCTCCTGCACGAAATGTATCGCAGCCAGCAATTAAAACTCGAAGATTATTTCCAGCTAACCAATAGGCAACTTTAGCTAAATTCGTTGATTTACCAACACCATTGACACCACAGAATGTAATCGTGTAAGGTCGTTGTGCTTTTTGTGCATCGACAACATCTCGAAGTATGTCGATACGTCGTTTTGGCGTTAAAATCATGACCAATGTGTCGCGCATAGCTTGTCGAATATTCGTTGTTAAACTTTCGAATGAACCAAGAGTTTTACCAGCAAGTTTCGTCGAAACAGATTCGCAGCTTTTCTCGGCCTCGTCAGATGCAACATTTTTTGCTATGAGATGTTCACGCATCGTTTCCATGCCTTTATGTAGATCTTCGGCCGTGAGAGTTTTCGATGCGAAAACATTGACTTTCTTCAATTTCGACCAAAAACCATCGACTAAACCTGAACTCGATGATTGAATAGCCATAGTTTTTAAATCGCCTCCTTCAGGTCGAGATTCGATAGGCGCTTTGGATAATACAGAATTATTCTCTTGATTCTAAAGAAGAAAAGAAAATGCACTCGATTAACAAATCAATTTGATTGATTTACCTTTCCCGAATTGTTCTTGTTCGAACGATCGAGATCACTTGTGTCCATTTTACTTGCATTCGATGGAGCTAGCGTTTTCTTAGGTTTTGCTTTTTCTGGTTTAGTTGCTGTTGCTGTTGGTTTGTTTGATTGAGGTTTTGCGGATGTACCTATTCGTTTTCCTTTTGCTTGTAAGATTTCAGCAATTGATTTCTTCGGTTTATCTTCAATTTCGGGTTCATTATTTTCTTGTTCATCTTGAATTTCTACTTCTTGTTCAACAATTTCATTTTCTTCTTGTTTTTCTTCGACTTCTTCGTCTTCTTCTTCTTCTTCTTCTTCTTCGACTTGAGCAATTGTATTCACTGTTGATTTAGTTGATGGTGCCATTTGTTTCGGTTTTTTCTTTTTCATTTCTTCTTGTGTTACATCTCCTTTTTTCGTTACTATCTTAATAGTTTTCTGTTTTTTATCAGACTCTTCATAAGATCGAGGTGCTCGTTTGATTTTCTTTGCTTCTTCATCAGCATGTTCGACTTCGTCTAAAACATCTTCATATGTAACACGAAACGGAAATGATTCACTGAATTGACCTAAATTTCAACTTATTAACTACGTTATAAACTATTATTGAATTTTACCGATTTTCAGAACATCTTTATATTGATCTCGAAAACGTTTTTGTATTTCATCGAGAAATTTATCTGCATAAGATATATTCAATGATTTTTGATAACCAAGCTAAAGAAAATATGTATGAAAATTTTAAGAAAAAAAAACTCAAATCTCAATTTTTAACATACGATGAAAACTAATTCGAATTCATTATCTAATTTATAATGAATATTATGTGGACTTAATGGTGCAACCCATTTTTGTGTTGTGCCTTGACCCTATCAACGAACAAACAAATAAATTGAAATACAATTAGAAATCAATGCTTTTTCACACTTGTAGAACAGCTTTATCGATAGCAGAATTAACAATACGAACGAATTCAGCTGCTGTTGATGGTACACACCAGAGAACAAGTCCACCTTTAGTTAATATATAAAAGAAATCCAACATTTTGCTGTTGTTGTAGAATAATCTGAAATAGAAAAGAATAACACAGAATGCTAACAATGTGAGATTGTATTGAAGGCTGGAAGATATATCGAATAAAGTGTACAGTCCCCGATTAAAGGAAAAAGAAAACTAAAACATAAGAAGTAATGTTTTTTTTTGTTCAATTCTTTGTTCGACATAATGGCAAGACTAAAATTTTCTGTTGAATCATTTCATTTAGACCAAGTAGACTATCTGCTGGTACAGGTATATTTCGATAATTAAAAAACTCAATTGTCTGTTGTCCACGTGCATAACCATCGAATAAAATTGTTGATAATGTATCATCATATTTAAAAAAGTCGAATTGTGAATAGATATCATATAACCATCCCGTATGAATCGATACACGTTCAAGATGTGTTGATTGCGTATTTAATTGATAGAGTGTTATGCTAATTTCAGTGAAATCATAATTAAAAAAATAAAGATTTAACGATGGATACGCATGTGTTGCATGTGATAATAATTCGAAACGTATTTGTTCAAGATGTCGTTCATCATTTGTATGTACACATAAATCCAAAAATGGAGGTTGATCGTATGCAAATGTTCGTGAATATTTTGGAAGATAGAAACGATAGTTTGAATAATTACTATGTAATAAATTGGTATATGACGAATATCGTGCATATAAATACAATGAACGTTGACAAATCATGAAATGATACTGATTAAGAAGTTGAAATAATTGTTCGATTTGACCTGTATCAAATGTTTCTTGTTCATAAGATTGAATTTTATAAATCGAATTCTCCTGAAGAAAATTATCTGTTAAATGTTGATGTGATGAATGTCTGTCAGCATTTTGTATGAACTGTATATTTAAACATTGTCGATTATTAGATAGAAATGGATCGAGAAAATAATATCGTTGCAATGAATAGGAATAGATTTGTGCCAAAAATAAACAAATAAAATAGATAATTAATGTTATTATGTAACTTTGAACGAGTATTTCAGTAAAATTTGATGATATTTTCATTGATAAACGTTGTGGTGTTAAAGATTGAAATCTAATTAAACGACGAATATTCCAACAAAAATTTTGTAGAGGTAGTTCAATATAGAAGTAAATAAATTCTAATGCTGTATCAATAAGTATGATTGTACCCTGAGAAAATGAAGAAATAATTTCGGACAGAAACGAATATTTGCTCATTATCTAGAAAATAAAATAAAAAAGAATAGGTTTTTAAAATCTTGTTTGTTTTATTCATTTATCCATTTCGGATGTAAAACTGTTTTTAATCGATTAACAATATTTTCGTCAACCATTAAAGCTGGATGAATCGATTTCAAATTGTCATTCGAATGTAATGATAAACTTGCTAAACTTAAATACGAATGTAATGGATCTGCTGATGAATCAGGTAATTTACTAAAACCACCGGTTACTTTTGATTCAGTTGCTGAGAGAAATCGTTCATTTTCTTCATAATTAATCAACGAATATTTATCAAGAATTTTCAATGTTGCACCAATCCACCATGAATAACATGAATCATCGGGTTTATTTGGTCGTCCATGAAAACCTTCGTCTTGTTTTTGTAAACACCAACGTACTAAATCATCTTGATGATCTAATTGATTCAAACGATTCATTAAATATAACGATGCAAGAGCACAATAAGTCGAACCACCATGAGCTTCAGCACCGGGCACTTGTCCAAATGCATATTCATATGTTCGACAATTGAGAATAAATTTTGTACATAGATCTTGATCGATACCTGACCAATCATTTAAAATATATGCTACAACACATGCACAATAAACAAATCGAAGATCATTTTCTTTTGATAGACATGTTGCAAGAAATGAGCCTGTTGGCAATTGAAGATGTCGAAGTGATGATGCAATTTGTTTTCGTTGTACTCGTTCGAGATCATCATCTAAGATCAATAAAGACAAGAGTCCTGTCATCGTCATTGTTATATGAACTTGATCGTAAGGATTGAAATCTGTTCGAGAGCCGATCGCACATGATGAGCCACGAAAACCTGACACATTTGAATCACGTATCAATTGTAAATTGTAAATCCAAGTGATGATTTCGGTTTTGTTGATTGGTAATGCGTCTGGTATCGCTCGAAGAATGTCAAGACCAGCAAGACTATAGAAAACGATCGTTAAACGACTGTTATCTAACGAACTTGTATGTGCTGGTAAAACGGTTAGACAACGTGTAAAATATTTTCTATGCATTGAATAAAGAAAAGTTGGATTGATTCTTTGTGGCATATCGTTGAGAGATAAAAGATTCATTAATTTATTCATTTGAACGAATGTTCGATTAAGAAATAAATAAAAAAAAAAGCGAAGGACAGATATTTATATTGGTTCGAAGAAGAACCTTAAAATGATTTGCTGTTGTTGGCGTCTATGACACATCACACTTATTTATTCGAACTGATAGATGTCGATCAAATATGATGCAGTAGTAGATTTAACGAAAAATTCAAATATTAGTAACTAAGATAATTATAAAAATTTGTCAATATTTACTTATAAAAATGAATCAATGGTATTTACATGAAATGAAATGGAAGCTAAAGCAATTAGAACGATTAAAACAAACAACAAAACAAATTTTCAAAGATATCGATAATCGAATTCAACGAAAAATATCGATTGTGACTTTGCTTTTTTTTATTCGAATTTGAAATAAGAACTAATAAGTCAATTTTGATCTAGTTTCCATCACTTGAACCTCTTACACCGAATCGAGATGATACTGATGATCATTCATTGATTACATATTCGACGCCTCGATCTCCATCGAAAAATTCCTCGGATAATTTGTCACTTTTCTATCGAAATCTTTCGATTCTAAATCAAATCTATCCATCAATCGAAAACGAATATCTACTCGGTACACCATTAGCTTTTCTTGGTTCAGATCAATTCTTACAGATCGATATCGATTGGAAACATACATCCTATCCATTATCATCGTTTCACATTGAAATCTTCATTGATCTCATACAAACACATCCGTCATTCACTCGAGAAATACCACGTGTCACTAATTTTACTCTTTATCAACCGTTAAACAAGATTGTTTCAGGGTAAAAACAATCGATGTATTTTGTATAGTAACGTGTTTTTCTTATTATTTAAAGTCGTTTGTTTTTTGACGATGGAATGAGCAGAAAAGCATGTAGACATCGATGTCATCGAAAAGAAAAATTTACATTGAAAGATTTAATTCTCATTCATCAACGAGAATTCTTTATTATTAATTCGAATGTTTGTTATGAACAACGTTTCACTAATTTATACGAAAGTCTTTTTCAAATTCATGTCTATATACCAAAAACAAGCGATAGATGTCACTGAAAATAAAAGCCAATTTCGTCAGTCAAACGGTCATTCGTTCATCGGCCACAAAAAACAGCCATTGTACTGTTGTTATAATTATCTATTGGGAATTGGAATAAGAGAAACTTCTTCAGCAGTTTGTTTGCTTTATTAACCATCTGTCTATTTGTCTGCTCAATTAACACGAATAATAATCATATTCTCGATGATTCATACCATCAGATTGATTTTTTAGATAGTTTTTTTTTCTATATGTCAATCGAAAAATAGTTTATTATGCTCTTGATCATCTAGTTTAAATATCAAATGGAAAAATTACCATTCGTTAAAAAGAAACAAGTCGAAGGTTCGACTGAAAAGAGAAAAATCTCAAAATGAAAGAAATCTATTCGTATTATTTTAGAAGAAAGTCGTCGTATTAAAGCCAATGATCCAACGAATGATACAACTCGTCAATATGCCGTATGATTTTAAAATAAAGAAAAAACCAAAATAATGAATCAATTTTCAGGGAAACGAAATCAAAACATCGAAATATAATCTTCTAACATTTCTACCCAAGAATCTCTTCGAACAATTTCGTCGATTAGCTAATGCCTATTTTCTATTTCTTCTCTGTCTTCAAGTAGATTTCGCCTTCAAAAATCGTTGATTTTATTTGTTTTTCTTCTTCAAATTTAGCTTATTCCACAAATCAGTTCATTAGCACCGATAACAACCATCTTGCCACTTGTTTTCGTCTTGGCTTTAACAGCAATTAAAGATGCCAATGACGATATCGTTCGTTCATCAATTTGTTGATTTTCAAACGAAGATTGTTTTTTTTCTTCAGGCTCGACATCGAAGTGATCGCGAAGTGAATAATCGAGAAACGAAAGCTGTTGTTGGCAAAGAATTTGTCGCCAAAAAATGGAAAGATATTCAAGTTGGCGATCTAATACAACTAACAAATAATGAATTTGTTACTGTAAAATAAACTGCAAATGATTTTAAATCATACAAATTCATTTTTTGTAGGCAGATATTGTTTTAATCTCAACGAGTGAACCGAATGGTCTTTGTTTTATTGAAACAGCTGAATTAGATGGAGAAACAAATCTTAAAGTTCGACAAGCTCTTGAAGAAACCATGGAAATCGGTGATGATATCGAAAAATTATCGAGTTTCGACGGTAGAGATGCATTAAATCTAAGAAATGACTCACGTTTTTTTTTGATATTCTAGCGGAAATTGAATACGAAGCTCCAAATAATAATCTCGGCCGATTTGAAGGCAATATTAAATGGCAAGATAAAACCTTACCATTGAAGAATGATAATATTCTTCTACGTGGTACTCGTCTTCGAAATACTCAATGGGCATTCGGAAGTAAATATTGAAATTGAACAAACAAAGAATTGATTCGATGAAATCATTTCGTTTTTAGTCGTTTGTTATGCAGGTCGAGACACGAAACTCATGCGTAACAGTGGCAAAGCGAAATTTAAACGCACACAAATCGATCTTTTACTCAATCGAATCATTCTCGGCATATTCTTTTTTCTTTTGATTATGTGTGCGATTATGACTATCTGTTGTGGCTTTTGGGAGTCATTTTTTGGCTATGATTTTGGCATTTATTTACCATGGGAAAAATTTCTTTCGCAAGATCGACGTATTGGTTCAATACAAAAGAGTTTACTAGTCTTTCTTTCGTATATTATTATTTTAAACACAGTCGTGCCTATTTCGCTCTATGTCAGCGTGGAATTTATACGTTTAATTCAATCGAAATATATCGATTGGGATATAAACATGTACTACGAACCAAATAATGTCCCCGCACATGCACGAACAACAACATTAAACGAAGAATTAGGTCAAATTGAATATATTTTCTCGGATAAAACAGGAACATTAACACAAGTATGAAGTAGTTTTATATTTCCTTGATTGAATGTAAACAATTTTGAATTTCTTTTATAGAATATAATGACATTTAATAAATGTTCAATTCACGGTAAACTCTACGGCTATGTAACTGATGAATCAGGCAATGAAGTTCAAAATTCCGAAGTAAATTCTATTTTTGATTTTAATTAATAATCTAAATTCGGTATTTTATTCTCAAGAAATTAACTCCACTTGAATTCGAAGAGAAAGACGAAGATTTTCAATGGTACGATCAGAAACTAATCGATTCGTTGAAGAATGGCAATGAGAATGAACTGAGATTTTTTACACTTCTCGCACTTTGTCATACGGTGATGCCCGAAGAAAAAGATGGCAAAATTATCTATCAAGCACAATCACCCGATGAGAATGCGCTCGTTTCTGCAGCGAGAACATTCGGTTTTGTTTTTGATGTTCGTTTTCGAATCGATTCAAAAAATTGATGATTTAGCATTGGTTGTTTTTTTTGTCTAGAGTCGAACACAAAGTAGTATTACTGTTCGTTTACAAGAACAAGAAGAAACATATGATCTATTGAATATTTTGGATTTTAATAATGATCGAAAACGAATGTCGGTGATCGTGAAAAAAGATGGGAAAATAACATTATTTTGTAAAGGTGCTGATTCGAAAATTAAAGAACGATTAGATTCATCGGAGAATGAAATTATGAGTCAAACGGATGAACATTTAAATGTACGAAATAATTCTAATTTTCATATTGAAATTCCTTGTTTTTATTGAATAGAAATTCGCTACGGATGGTTTACGAACACTTTGTTTGGCTTATAAAGAATTAGATGAAGGCGAATATAATAAATGGGCTGAGAAATTAAACGAAGCAAAGTAAAGAAATCATCGAATGATTCGAATTTTTGATGAATATTTATTTTTCTGTAGTACGAGCATGGAAAATCGAGAAGAAAAAGTCAATGATATTTATGAAGAAATCGAAACAAATCTTAAACTTATTGGTGCAACAGCTATTGAAGATAAATTACAAGACGGTGTGCCCGAATGTATCGAACGTTTAGCACGTGCTGGTATTAAAATCTGGGTGTTAACTGGTGACAAAGTTGAGACAGCGTATAATATCGGTTTGTCATGTCGTTTATTAACAAATGATATGGAAATTCAAGTCATTGAAGAACAAGAAGAAAAAGATGTCGGTGCTAAATTAGATGAAATTCGAAATGAAATGATCAATAAAATCGAACAATTATTCGATGTTAAAATTGAAGATAAGAAAAAACGTTTAGATTGGAAAGAATTAGGCATCGATGTTATGAAATTCGATTCTCACAGACGAGTCAAAGAAACAAAACCATCAGCAAACGGTCATACAGAAAAATCCAATTCAATAGATAGTAATGATCAATTCGATGGTTTTGGAATGCTGATCACAGGTCAAGCATTGACACACGCATTAACAGATAAATATAAAATGAAATTCTTGGAATTGGGCACAATGTGTAAAGCAGTTGTTTGCTGCCGAGTAACGCCATTACAAAAAGCACAAGTCGTAGAATTAGTCATGCAAAATGAAAAGAAAATTACATTGGCTATTGGCGATGGTGCCAATGATGTTTCGATGATTCAACGTAGAGAAACACATTTGAATTTGATATTGAGTTTGTTTTTTTCGTTTTTGTAGAAGCTCATATTGGCGTGGGAATCAGTGGACAAGAGGGTCGACAAGCTGTCTTAGCTAGTGATTTTAGTTTCGGACAATTTAAATATCTCGAACGACTTTTACTTGTTCATGGCCGTTGGTCGTATTTGCGTATATCGAAATTTTTACGTTATTTTTTCTATAAGAATTTTGCATTTACACTTTGCCATTTTTGGTTTGGATTCTTTTCCGGTTTTTCTGCTCAAGTAACAAAACATTATTTCGATTTTCATTCGCAAGATTTGATTTATTCTAGACTGTCTACGATCCATTTTTTGTTGCAACATATAATGTCTTCTTTTCATCATTACCCGTTCTTGCTTTGGGTGTTTTTGATCAAGTAAAATCGATCGATGAATAAAATACAACAAACGAATTCGAAATTTCTTTCATTTTTAGGATGTCACTGCGGAACAATCAATGAAAAAACCTCATTTGTATGTGAATATTTGTGTAAGAAATTTTGTCTCAATTTTTGATTTACAGATACACACCCGGTCAAAATAAAGAATTTTTCAATAAGAAAATCTTTGCTGAAAGTGTTATTCATGGCATTTTAACATCATGTGTGATTTTCTTCGTTGCTTATCTATCCGTTTCGAATAGCTCACGTCCAGCCGGCATGACTCAAGCTGATCTTCAATCGTTTGCATTTATGATAGCTACACTAATGACAATTGTTGTTAATCTTGAAAATGCTCTTGAAATGTGGTATTGGACCAAATTATATCATGTTGTTCTTTGGGGAACGATCGTTTTTCATTTTCTATTTCATTTTCTTTTGTATTCAACATATGTTCATAAGATTTTTAAAGTCAATTATGATGCCGTTGGTGTTGCACAAGCTGTTCTAACAACAGGCAATTTTTGGTTTACATTAATAATTACATGTGCAATATTATTATTGCCGATATTTTGTCGAGAATTCTTTCGTATGAGATTTATGCCGAGTAAGAGCGATCGTGCACGATTAAATCAACGATATCGTATGGAAGAAAAAGCGGCATTCGTCGAACATATTCGACAGAAAATTCAACAACCCCGACGAACATTTCGTTCGGGTTATGCTTTCTCTCAGCAAGCTGGTTGGGGTCCTTTGATTACATCGGGACGTATGCAATCGAGATCGATGTCACGTGTTCGACCATCGGCTATTCCTCAAGTATGTATTCAAATAAACAAGGATTTTCTACGTGTTTTTTTTTATTGTTGTTTTATACAATCTTAGTTAATAAGTAAAATACGTCCAATAATGTCTGTTCATTCGGCAGACAATAGTGAGTGAATTCATATCTACGGACGCCTATTTTCCATGATCATAAATTCGAAATAGTTAAAAGCAAATTTCTGCATGTCTCTCTCTTCTTCGTAGCACGAGAATATTTTTTTTAAAAAACAAGAAATTCACTGCTTTTGTTTTTCACTCGTAGACGCTTTCACCATTGATTTTTAATTATGATTCATCAAGAACAACAGTTGAATCGAATCCACCGCTAATTGAAGAAGAAACAACCGAACCAAAAGTATCAACTGGTGTTCATGAAACTGATCCTCTATTAATCTCATCGAAAGCTGAGCAGTAAATTAGGTTTGTTATCTTTCGAAGTCATAACAACATACTCAAAATTACTTCCTGTAAATACGCTATAGGCAAGCAATCTAAGTCGCGATTATGTTTTTTTTTGTTTGTTTGTCTATTATCTAACTTTTTATGTTCTATGATAACTTCGCTGAATGAATCTGCATGTTGTGTATTGGACTTCAGTTCTTTTTTTTGTTATAGCCGAGCTATCTAGTTTTATGAAAACGCGAAAAAAAACACGAAATCAAATTTATACTTTAAATAAAAATTGAATATCATCTAAAAAGAAAAGATTTTCTCTCGATTTCGAAATTACATTTTTTGTTTGTTCTAGAAAATTGATTACGAAAAGACTTTTATAGTCAGGCGTCGTTCAAATACATTCCTAGTCTAAGCATTGTCCATGCCGATCTGTCGAGTTAAACCATCAGCAGATTTAGTTTCTCAAGAACTTCTAAATGAGTAAGACATTTGAATTACTGTCGATTTTGTTTGTAATCGATTCGTTTAGAATTAAAGCAATCCGTCCATTACGTTTGTTCATTAACAAACAAAAGAAAAAAGGAATCGTTGTATGTTCAAAAAAAAAATACTCTACAAAAGAAAAGTCAAATTTCGTTTTCTCTAGGATAAACCATTTAATTTACGTGTAAAATTCTGTAAATTATCTCAAGAAAAACAAGCAAAATTTCTACAAAAATCCGTTGATCAGTACATTGACTTACTCGTATGTTTAAACTTTGAATAATTTCAATTCCGAAGATCGTTCTTTTCCGTAGGATGAACGAGATGTTGATGAAAGTGTGCAAATCCAATGCCGATTATTCGATTATTTACTTGCAAAAAAAGAGCAAAAAAGATATTTTCAATCAATCAACGCACCGATTAAACCACCAGGGTAACTGAATAGCAAACAAACAAAAAACTAATGAATTTCATTCGTGTTCTTGTGTTTAGAAAAGTTGCTCCGTCTTTGAATCAAAATTCGTTTGACAACGATAGTGATGTATCTTGGAAATCGTCGACTGTTGATGAACAGAAAGCACATCGATATCGACGAAAAGAAGTAAAAACCTAATCTTCATTCGCTTGTAAATATTTTCTCTGTATATTAAAGGCAATATCTGCATACGAAGCACAAGCACGAAACTTTGCCAACGATCTACCTGATCGTCTTAGAACAGATTATCTTCTCTGTTTGGATTTAATATCCGATAAGAGTTCATCGAGTCCAATAAATTCTCCAAATGGATCCATTCGACAACGTCGAAAATCATTAACAGCTCTTCCAGAAAGTCTACAAACTGAACCAATAGTCAATACTCATCAAACAAAACTAACACGTTCTCAACTTGATGAATTACATCGATTTCTTCCGCATGAACTCTACTATGAAAAAGAATTCAACGATTCTCATAAACGAAAATTTCAAACACGTACGTCTAAGAATAGACATACACGCACTCTGTTCAATCGATTAGCATCCGAACAACGTTTGAAATATATTCTTAAATCGATTGATAAATGGAACGAATTTCTCAAATCGAATCCGTGGATTATCAACAATCAAATTCCAACATTACATTTATTGTTGCCTAAAAACGAAGAAATTCGTCTGTATTTTTCTTCATTTGGTTTTCCTCAACGACCGCCATTGAATAGTTATCTACTCTATCAACTTGAACCTTCATCATCCGATCAAACATGGTCGGATCTAACCGAACAGGAACGTCAAACATATATTCAAGAGTTAAAACAATTAAAAACTGTTTATTATAAAGAATTAATTGATTTTGTTGATGATCAATTACCGAATGATTATTTACGATACGAATTTTTTCGTAATATCAAATATGCTCTTCGTGATTATGAATTAGCATTGAAAACTCATACAAATGAATCTT
>ERZ781399.2004-NODE-2004-length-17159-cov-4.499123_pt1 | contig 17159 bp, 7 predicted proteins | sample MGYA00511014_ERZ781399 | MGnify/ENA primary metagenome ERZ781399 (study PRJEB29847, sample SAMN06458254) | wastewater metagenome | isolation source: Wastewater bioreactor | place: South Africa: Cape Town | study: EMG produced TPA metagenomics assembly of the...
TAAAAATAAATTACAAAATAAAAACGAGACAATCATTTAGCTATCGACTGATTTCAATTGAAAAGGTATCGTCGTAACTGTCGAAGGAAATAATTGACAAATATCATCGATTGATGTCTCAAGACCGATTCCAGTTGGATCATCACATAACACGATCAATTCATAATCATCAAGTCGATCAAATGGAAAATGTAACTTTTCTAATGTTTCTCTAATAATTGTCGATGCAAGTGTATCTCGTTGACAGGATAAAATCACAGTTTGTTCAGAAAATGTCACTTTACATTCCAAGGATACTGTCGATATCACAAAAAATTGAAAGTTAGTCATACTATCATCAATATCTTCCAAAGATATATCTGCATCATCGATTAATGTTGAATCATCTTGCATCAATTGACATAAATCTTCTTCGAAATGAAAGAATTGACTAGCTATGCTGGACAGACGTTTTGCAGTCATAGAATATGAACAATTGAATGTAATTGTTTTATCTGTTTGTTTATTTTTCAATGTCACAGTCACTGGTAAATTTTCATTGGTGAGTGTAAATCGAAGAGGTGATTTCGATTGTAAAGATACTAATTGAGTATTTGATGATGGAACAAAATCATTCTCATATAATAAATATTGTTCAGAAATATTGCCGATTGTAGCAAATACAGCATAACGTTGATGTTTTTCTTCATCCGATTGAACGATTGTAATCGAACAAGTTTGATCTTCTTTGAGTAGAAGAAATTGTGTTTGATTTAAATCTGTCAATGTCTCATTTGAATCAAGTACTCGTTTCGTTTCATTTTCAGCTAAATATTTATAAATATCCATTGATTTTCCTGTTCGAGCTAGTAGATCTCCAAATGATATATTTCGATTTGAAACAGGTACTTTGATTTGTTCACCATCGTCAAATTTAATTATTTCGACGAAAAGTGATATTTGAAAACATACAGATCGTTCGCCAGTTATTGTATAAGTACCAACTGATTGTTTCAGATCTTCTTTAGTTAGAATCTGTTCATACTTTTCTCCTGTTAATAAAACACAATTATCCGGATAAACATTTGAACAATTCAATTGTTCCAAAAGATTTTCATCGGCTAATAACGAACAAATCTTCATCGATTTCAATGCAGAAACTGTAACAGTGTTCGTTTCATAGGAAAATATAACTTTTGCTACTGAACCACGATTAATAACATCGATAATGATCGATTGATTTTGATCGAACACATTGGAAATCGTTTGATTATCATCAATGATTGCATTTTGTCCTTTTCGAATAAAAGCATAACCATTGATGGGACATTGAATGGCAACTGGTAGTTTTTTCAACCAAATATTCATTTGTTTCCATTCGGTCAATGCTGAGAATAAATGAGTTTGATGTTCATCTGAACAAAAAAGAAAGAACAGAATATTATTTTGATTTGAACAATGCAGTGTCAATTACCTTCATTGTATTTCAATCTGATTTCACAAAGAATATTCTCATCAGGATTTTCTTCAGTAACAGATATATCGGTGATGATTTCATTCTCATTGATACATTTACCATTGGGATCAAGAAAACAGAGAATAGTATCTGATTTCGAGGATTTCAACTGATTATCATCGATAAAACGATGGATAACTGTCGAAATATTGCATTTCGATGTGACTAAATACTCGAATTTCTGTGAACGAAATCGAAAATGAATTGGAAAAAGTGATTGTTTGTCGATAATATGATATTCTTTAGTTAGTAATTGAGCTTGACAAGTGTCGTTTGCTGTTACATCAACGAAGATTTCATCTTTATCCACAATCGCTATTTGATCAGAAACGCATAATTTCTTCAATTGTTCGAATAATTTTTCTGTTTTCCACAAATATGAATTGATTTTACCATCGAGTTGGACAATAGTAAATTTCTGCGCTTTATTAAGTGAAATTGATTCAGGAATTGGTTCTTCACGATATTCTTGTATCTGTTGAAAAAATACAGATGATGAATATGTAACTAATTTCATTCTGAATTCCATTAAAGCTGAATATTCAATCATTGTTGGCTCTTCGATATTCAACGAAGGTAAAGTCCAAGTTTCGTTTGAATTGACGAATTCGTTTTGTTCTTCATCTTGTGGATTTATCAAATATTGATCAAAACGATTTATTCGTTGTTGATTGTGTTGTTCAATTGAATGAATATTTTCATTCCATAATTTAATTTCTTTCTCATTGATATTTACTTTTCGTTCTTGGAGAATCGATCGTCGTTGAATTAAATGAATGCAAACTGAAACATAATTTTCGCATTTTATTTCATTTGGTATTCGATCGAGAATTGCATTTTCAATTGCTAAATGTCGACAAATTTCACTTAATGATTTATTTGATTGTTGTAAAAGTGGATCTTCAATCGTTTTCAGCTCATCTAAGAGTTTAGTTATCATCTGAATTTGAGATTGAATCTGTTCAATATGTTGAATATCTTCATTTAAATTCTCGGCTAGTTGAGCATCTAATTCAGGCTGAATAGGTACTTGTAATAGAGGCGAAATATTCGTGAATAGATAATGAAATCCACTCATTGATTCGGTATAAAGTTTGAGTATGTGATTGATATGACATAATTGAAAATCTTCAATTTGATATTGTTCAAATCGTTGATAGAGTTCGTTATCTGTTTGTTTGGCAAATTCAAGAAGATACAAATTTGATACATCATCTGGATGATTTTTTAATGTCAACGCAATTTGTCTTAGGAAACTATAAACTTGATAAAGTCTATCTAATAACATATCTTTTAAGTTCATCATTTGATTTTCTAATTGTTCTCGGTCGAGTGAAATTGAATATCGTTCATCGAGATCAAAACTTTCTTCGTTTGTTGTGATCGGTGTTCGTTTAGTAAAACATTGATATTTCTGAATGACATGTTTGTAATTAATTCGACAGAGTAAAAGATATGTTCGAATGATTTGCGATTGAACATAAGTAAAATCAAATGTAAATTCAGAATTTACAGTAAGAAAATATTGTTGATTGTTATTGATTAAACTAGCTTGAGATAATTGTTCAATCCAAAGGCAATCTTTATCAGTCAATGTAATGACACCTGTATTATCATTGGCGATTTTAAGAATCGATATTTCTTTCGAAGTTAATTCGTTAACCAGAGTTTTCAATTGATTATTTGATTGATGATCTAATTCTTTATCGAGAATATCCAATGTATCATTATGAAAATCGATTAGAACACTAAAAAAACAACGAAAAGGAATGACGGTTAGTTTTTAATCTAACGAACCTGAGTATTCGCATGATAATATCTCCTTCATCATGATTTTCTGTAGTAACTAAATAGCTAACCGGTGTATCGAATGAAATCGTTGAAAATCGTTGTGTTTCATCGCAAGCACCCGGTCGAATGAGTCCATCGGCAAATCGATGGTAATCATTGACAGCTTGAATACCTTTCTCGATGATATTCTCATGTGTTTCATTTTCATTTCTTGATTGTTTTTGATATCGATCGAACAGTTCTTTCAATGTTATTTTCGTGAATTCATTACGTTCGATGAGTTGACTGTATGTTTGATGTAGAAGACGGTAGAATTGACTGAGATCGTAGATGAATCGCGTGAGTTTGAAGAAGTCAAATGAATTGAGAATATGTCGAAGAATTTTGAGAGATGATTGAATATGAATTGGCCGATGTAGTTCGGTTTTAAAATGAGTAAATTGAATGATGATCGGTGTTTGATCGATGAAATCTTGTAGATTTTTTTGTATTTGTGTTTGAAGAGATAGTTGATTGACAAAAGTTTTATATTCAACGAATTTCCCGTGAACAAAATAGAAAACTTTATCTTGAAATTCTTGTTCAGCTTTGACTTGTTCGTTAAATGTACTAAAAACAGGTTTTATCCACGATTCTTGTTTCTGTGTAAGATAAGCCATTTGTTCAAAACAACGTGTTAGAAGAATACAAGTATCGGTTTGATTCGATCGAATCGAAAGAAAATGATACGTTGATAACAATCGTGTGCAAACAAAATGACATGTTTTAGCTCGAATATCATCACCTGGCTGAATACCAGCGATAATTCCTGGTGTTAAAATAGGCCCATGTAAACTGTTTACAGCACTATCGAATAATAATAAATGCCATGCCTAATCATCGAAATTTATAGAAAAAAAAAAGAAATCGAACTTAAATTAACTTACTAGAGCACCAAATGTCGAGAAATAAACAACATAAACTGCAGGAACGTTCAAAGTACTCATATTAACGGTATTAACAAATCGAACTAGATCACCATTTTGTGATAGAATACAACCGCAATCGTAATGCACACCATTCGATTGAATAGCACTATGTGCAGTAGAGCCGAAACCTAAATTTTCCAATTTCAAAAGTAAAAATGACGTATCATTCGACTTACCGAATGTATGCGGTAGATTTGTTGTTTGAAATGCAAATGTCCAAAGAAATGATTGTTTACCACCTAACATAATCATTGCTAATAGATTGACTAGCATATGTCGAATATTTAATTCGAATTCATCATGACAATCAAGTTGAAACATTTTATTCAACAAATTATTATTTCTCAGCGTATGACCAATTAAAAACTGTTCGGGATTGATAAATGCACGAAATATCTGTAGTTCTTCAACTGACAATGTTAAACTAGTTTCAATAATTGGTAATAACGATTGAATTGAAGATAGTTGATTGTTACAATAGTAATTATAATAGATAATTAGTAATAACATGACTTTAATTTCAATGAGACTATCAGAAATAAGTTTTAATTGAATCCATTCTTGAAAAGTTCGCCATTGATCGATTGTTCTCGAATTTTGAACACATGTTTCGATGATGACTCGTAATTCTTCGTACGATTGATGAAGATTTGGAAAGATCGATGATTGATTATCAGTTGAAAGAGTAAAATCAATTTGATGATATAATTGAAGATGATGATTTTGATTTTGTCGATGTGTTAATTTCAATGATTCAAACAGAACATTTGCCCACTGAGGATTCACTTGTTGAAGTTGATCAGATGACAAAAAATTCAAAAGATAATACCAAGATTGTTTGAGAATCACAGTCGAAAGAAATAATTGAAGATAATTCGAAAGATTTCCTGATTGTTGATCGATAATTAACAAATCTGTTATCATCGACGGTAAACTACGAGTGTAAACTTGTTGTTTATCTTCATGTTTTAAATTTGTCTCACAAACTAATAGTCCAAGTATTTTCACTCGAAAATAATCTTTCAATTGTTTAAAAAGATTTTCACCGAACGATATCAACTGTCGTTGTTCAATTTTAGGTAATGTAAGTAGCATTCCTTTGTTTAAAAGATTGTACGTCATTGTTTCATTAGTCAATTGACGTTGAAGATGAAAGAAATATAAATCTAATAAAACAATTCGTGTTGAAATATTTTCATTTTGTACAATAATCGATGGATGATAGGGTATTTGATAATTGTCTTGCGTGTCTATGCATTCGAGAAGAATTGGAATAAGATTAAATCGATCCCAGACATCGAATTTATCTTGATTCGGTTGTTTGAATTTCAAATAGAGATGAACTAATTCATCGAAAAGAAATTGTCTCATGCCTAAAGTCAACTGACAAGTCGGTTGATTAAGATATTTAAAAAGAAAATTGATTTCTTTGATAGTTGTTTTTAATATCGAGACAATCCATTGTTGAATATCGATGTTGATATCATGAATTATTTCGATAATTGTTGGTAATAATTTCAAACAATTCGATGTTTTTGTAAAACGTGCTTGTTGAATTAAATTCGAAATTAATCGATGCGGTTCAATTGTTTTCTCATTGAGAAAAATGAGATATGCTAAATGCATAAAATCGATTTGATTTTTAAGATCGATTAATTCCGATCGTTGAAGAACTTTGTCCGATGGAAAATATTTCGAAATAAATGTATATGTTGAAATCCATGTTTGACTCGATTGATTATCCGAACAGATTTTCAACAATGAATTCCAAAGATAATCGAAAATCAATCGAAATAATCTCTCACGAACATTTGCACGAGTTGTATTTTGTTCATTGAATAGATCATGATAGAAATCACTGTTTGTACCGAGACGATCAAGTATTCGGCAAGCTGAATACATTGAAATAAGATCATTTTGTTCGTATTCAATCGAACCATAGACATGAGATAATAACCAAATGGATTTATTGGGAAAATCATCGAGTGATTGATGATCCTGCTCGTCGACGAGTAATAACCAATGTGAAATCGATTCAATTGTTTGTTGATGCTGTAATCGATTGGCATGAAAATCATTTTCAGTAATTGTACAAACTGTTCGAACGAGATCGTTTGAATAGGATTGAACGATCGAATGATCGATGATGTCGATTAGGATTTTATCATTGAGTAGAGAAGTCGCTAGTTTCGAACGAAATTCTTCGAATGAATGCTGATTTGCTTGTTGAATTTCATTGGCATGTGCTTTCACTCGTTGATGAAAGAGATGATACAATGGTGTTTGTGGAATACAAGAATAATGTGAAACAAGTTGAAAAATGCTTTGTGTTGGACTGTTCGAGAAAACGTCTTGATCATCAGTTGTAGCAAATGATTGATAATCGATTAGATTCAATAGTGAACCGTAATCAGTTGACAGTTTTGTTAGAGTATCGAGACCGTAGTCGTTAATGATGAATTTGAGAATATTCGAAACAAAATTTGTAAATGAATTTCTCGTTTGCGATTGAATCGAATCGATGAGACCATTGAAACGTTTGCCACAGAGAATTTCTTTGGAAATTTCGTAGATTAATTTGTAGATTTTCTCCGATGAATTTTTCTTGGCTGATAAATGTTGATGATAGATATCGACGATATGCGTTTGCAATTGTTTCGCTTGTCGAAGAATCTGTTTGAGACATTCGACTCGTCGAAAGATATTCGTTCGACGTTGATAGAATTCGAATGCTAATCGATCTGCAAACATGTCATCGGACAGATCAGGAAGAAAGATTTGTATTCGTGAGCAAAAATCCCAAAGACAATCTTCGAAAAGTATATTCAAATCGCAAAGAATATGATCGACTTGCGTTTGATGTGAGAGGATTCGTAGGAATTTTTGAAGATGAAATGCACTTGCCGATGTACAAGTATCGAAGAAATGAAAATCCCAATCGTGAAGGAATATCGAAGAGAATGATGATTGATGATACAGATCTTGAGCTGGCGAATGAACAAGCATAAGAAAATGTTTTTTACAAATCGATTCCGTAGCGTCAATTAGTTGTCGAACAAAAGGAATATGTAGACGTTGTTGACCAATACGACCATCGATTATAATAAGTAGAATGTTTTTATTCGCATCATTTTTGTAACTATCAAATCGTTCCTGTAATTCAACTGAATTCTCTATTGTGCCTAGATTGAGTATGTCCATTTGACGGCTATGTTCAGTGAAAACTTCTGATATCGATCGTTGATTTAATCCGAGAATGTATGAAGATGTTCGTGTGAATATCATAACTTTTGTTGTTCGACGAATTTCGTCGTCGTTAGAATTGAACATTAAGTTGCCAATGAAATTTTCAATACTAAAATGTTCTTGTTGTTGAAAGTAAAGTTCACATAACCATTGAGCTACACTATCTTCGAAAGTTCGTAGTTTTAAAATGATCGATTCAGGTGAAACAAGTTGAATTAATTTCGATAGAATCATTCGAAGTAGACATTGTTGAACATCATTTGGATTTTGTTTCAATTTGATATTTAATTGTGTATAACATTGTTGAATAGTTTTATCTAAGATTGATAATAGATATGAATCGAGTGTACTTTCATTGAAACCGTAGAAATATTCTTGACCAAAATGTTGAATAAATGTTCGTGCTTTTTGTTCGACCGTGTTGAAAATTGTTTTTCGATCGTGAGAAAGATTTTGTAATTGAATTCGATAGAAATCATTGGTACTGAGCGAGTATTTTTGAAATCGACTGAGAAATGGAGCAGGTATATCTTTGAATTCGCTTCGTTTGATATGAATAATACATTGAAAATCTTCGTGTACAACGACATCGATTGTTTTCGGACCGATAGCAACTTTGGAAAAGATTTTTCTCACATCACCCGTTGCCATGATCGAAAAATTCTGATTGAAAACATCATAGAGTGAACCATGAATTCGACTTGTATTCACCATGACAATGGTTTTACCTGTTTCCATGCAAAGTTTTATATTGGATAAAATTTCAACATTTCGTAATTCGTTGTTAATATCATCGGCAAAGTCCGACATACGAAAAACTTTGATTCGACTTGAATCGGAATCGAGAATTTCGGTTTGAAGAAGAAGATTAATTGCACTTTCATCTTCTGATTCATCGATAATGAGTTTATATCGACCGTAGAGTCGACGACGTTTCGAATCGAGTTTCATTGATTCTCGAAGAATCGTTGGCACATCTCGATAGATCAGATTGTGTTTCTTCTCGTTTGGAAAAGTAAAAGTTGGATATTTCTCTCGAACTGAACTGAAAAAGATTTGAACTAATTCTTCGAATTCATTTTGTTGGATTCCATTGAAATTATCTTCTAATGCACGTAATAAACTCATTGGTTTAATTGTATCAATTGTCATTTCATGCTCATCATTCGACATTTTCGGCAGTTCAAAACGTAATTCTCGTAACATATAGATAAAATCTCGATCGTGAAATATCTGTGGAATATTTTGACTTTCTAGAACTTTTCTATAACCTTGACAAAGACCAGAAATAATCTTATCCAATAAAGTTCGTTCGTTTTCAAACGATAGACCAAGACAACCGTAGGCTAAGATTTTCTGATCATCTTTCGATGGTAACGAACGATAAACACAAATCATTCGATTGGCATTTGCTGCATCGAAGGATTTATTAGCAACGGCAACAAATGCTACTTTACATTCGTCGAGATACGGATGCAGAACTTTGAGAACCATTTTCTTCTCATCAGGCAACGATGCTTCGTCCAAGAAAACGACCTAAACAAACGTTTAAATTTGATCAATAGATACAAAAAACTCGAATTGAATTGAAATTCTTACGCATCGCGTATCGACTCGATTCTCTCGATAGTTTTGTTCACGTCGAATAGCTCGATCGAAAACATAAGCAATATCTTCCGATCGACTATATTTCGATCCCAAACAAAAGAATGGATCGATTGCAGGCAATTGTTTACAGAATGCTGTTGTTGATAATTGGGCACCTTGTAGATTTTGTACAACAATTTGAAATGAAAGTGTCTTCGATTGACCGGGTGCACCGATGATGCATAGAGGTGTTCGAGTTACTATACTGATTACAATTGAAAATATATGTTCACGAATCTAGAGAGACGAGAAAACAAAAACGAAAGTTAAATATTCTTTTTTTTTAACAAAGAAGAAGAGAAACTGACAGCTTGATTGATAGCAACTCCATGTGGAATGACGAAATTATTCGAATTAACAAACTGTTCTAATTCATGTTGAATTTTTTCTGCAAATTCTGGAATCAATGGTGAGAGAACTGCGGCTAAATCTTCACGTGAAGGCGTTGTTGTATCATTTCGTTGTGCATTATCCTCCTTAGTAGGCAGTCGAAAATAATAAATCAATGCTAAAGCTAAAGCTATACATCGAATAGGATGTGGATCAGATTCAGTTTCATCGTATCGCATTCTCCAGAAGAAATCAATTAAATTAAAACAACGTTGAATCTCTCGTTGAGATACAGAATTTCGTCCTAAATAAAAAAAACAAACAAAATCTCGAATTTTCTTTTTTTCCTCAATAACAAACCTAGACGATCTTCACAAAATACTTGTGCTGCAATAATCGCATCGGCTAATGTATTTTTTACATAATCCTCCAATGGTCGTTGTGTTTTAGGATCTCTTACTGAAGTAACAGTAAACGAAGCTATTTTCCGTCTAACATAAAGTTGTAATGTCGGTCGATCGAGAGCTCCATAGGATACTTTAAGATTTTCTAATGATTCCGGTAGTTTATGTACGAGATAATCTCGACGATGAACTTGAAGATCATCGTTATTTTCAATCGACGATGGATTAATAGCTGCAGTAAAAAAGATATTTTTCGGTAGGATCTCTCCGTGTAATGTTCCATCCATGAACATTTCTTTAAATAAACCAAGACATGATGATGTATTGACTTCATCGAAGAAAACAACAAATTCTAGTGAAGGTATTTGTCGAGCTAATTGACAGATTGGTGTCATAAATTCTTTGATTTGTTCTTCGGTAACACCGGGATGTATGAGAAGCCGATAGAATAATGGTTTAATTTTCGTATTTTCGATAAATTCATCGAAAACTTCAATAGCCATGTTAACCGTCGGAATCACTTCGAGTTCTAATAATTTCGATAATCGTGGACTAGCATCAGTCAACGGCGAATTTGTTAATTGTAATATAACAAATTCATGCAATACACCACAGAGTTTCATGGTTGTCGATCGAGAAACTCTGTTTGATGTTGTCAGGATTATTTTCCAGATTCTTCGTAATACTATCGAACTGAATTCGCCTGATTTCAATGAAGATTTTACTCGTCTCCAAAGTTCATTATTCACTCGTGGATTTTCTGCCGGTGTATCCTCGTCATCACTATTGTTGTTATCGTCGTCATCATCATCATCGGCTAATTCTTCATCAGCATTCAATTGTCTTTCGATTTGACGAAGACATTTCGCTTGTAATCCTACTGTTTCTCTTAGAATCTTATCAATAATTTTCTTCCATAACCATAGACTTGTTCGTTCGACAATTCTCGGTATAAGTAAATTATCCAATGTTCCATAGGTTATATTTGCATTTAATAAGAACGAATAGAAATTCAAGAGAAATGTTTTTCCAACACCGGTTTCACCTTCGATAATCAATGCTAATTTAGTTAATTTTCGTTCGTGAACATGAAATAATTTGTAGACGAAATTTTCAGTTAGAATAAATTTATGTTTGTTCATTATATCGATGAATACATCATATTTAATATCGATTAACCATGCAAGACAACTAACGAAATAATCTTTATCTTGAAATTCAGATCTTGCCGATGGATTTTGATTGTTAAACAGAGTTTTAACTGTATCAGGAACTTTACCCCAATTATTATGTAATAAATATAATGAAAATTCAGGATCATAGACGAGATAAACACGAGGATAATTCATCTCAGAGAAATTTATTCGAGTTAAATATCGAGCTTCATCAATCATTTGTTGCATTGCTGTCGAACCAAGATACGGATCTGTCATGTTGTATTTGTAATAAAACCCAGTAAAAAATCGAATACGACGATAGAGAAACTTCGTAAATGATAATTCGAAGATTTTATTTCTCGGTAGATCAGGAGCGTAGATTTCCATACACCGATAGATACATTCTCGACATTCATCACGATTAGTCAACGGATCGAATTCAACGGGTTGTTCGGTTTCGAAGTGTCGTCTTGCTGGTTGCATACAAGTATTAATTGTTCCGTTTTCATAAGCTTTGAGAAATCGAGCGACAAGTTCTTCTTCATCGTCGATGTATAACTGATAATTCTTGTCAGTTACTTCGTGTAACGCGTTCGATGAAATAATCGAAAGTATCGGTAAGATTCGATCGAAATTCTCTCGAATTGAAATATTTGATTTGTTTGTATAAGGTATTTCGATCGTGTAATGCCAACGTTTAGTAATCAATGATGAAAATGTAAGACCACTATTGAGATCGTTCAATGATCCGCAGATGAGCAAAGAGAAAAGTAGTCGGTTAAGTTGTTCGAAAGGAGCATGAATTGAAATATTGAAATAAATCGAAAGTTGATTCGATGGAGTTTTAGATTCGTAGGAAATTAGCAAACTAATTAAAGACGATACATTGATTTTATCATTGATACTAATGCACGATGTAGTTTCATCTTTGCAACTTGTTTTTATATAATGAGTTTTACCAATTCCTGCTTCACCATAGACGATATTTATGTCATGATTTTGTTGTAGAAGATGTCTCAAATTCATGGGACTTCGTTGTTTTGGTGTAATAAAAATTTGTCTAAGACCTTTGCGAGTTAAATTGATTTCTTTTGAAAAATAATAAATGGGTCCGTGTGCTTCGGATCGTTTCGATAGAGTGTCTTGTTCATTGAAAAGAATCTCTCGAAATCGATGTGTCATCTTATCGATTTCTAGAACTGCAAATGTCAAATAAGAAAATGTTCGTACGCGTGAAAAGAATAATCGAATATCATCTTCAGTTGCTATCGAACACCAAAGTATTTGATAGTCAGCTGGTAATCGATCATTGAAGATACTGATTAACATACAACAAACATCCATATTTATTTCATTTTCAATTAAATCCGAAGAACGGTCAGATGATGAATTTAATAAGACTAAATACTGTTGATTTTCATTATTTTGCGCATATTTTGTTAACAATTCTTTTCCACTATTAAAAATTTCTTTTAGAAATTGAGATAAACGCTTTAGACAATCATCTGTCGAACTTCCTTGTTCGATTGGATATCTTTGACAGAGAACAGTGATATGATCAATGGATAGATCACAATCATTCAGTCTCAATGATTGTAGATAATGAATTAAACAGATAATTGTCGAATTCGATTGTTGTTTTTCAAGAGAGAAGAGTTTTGTTAGAAATCGTTGTTGAATCGATTGATTTGTCGATCGAACAGTTAGAAGAATGATGAGAATCATAATTTGCCGATTGGAAAATAAAGTTAATAGACGATTTTCATATCGATATTTTTCTAAATCTTTAATCCAAATTGTATAAGTAGTTTCGAGATTTCGATAGATTAATTCGAAATCTTTTGTTTGATTTTGAACAATTTCTTCGAGTTCTTGTTCGAAATTGTTGGAATTCGATCCAATATCGGATAGGATCTTTCTTATATTACCTTGTGTATCAAAGATATCGTAATCAAGTTTTCGTAATTGATAATTTGGATGACCAGCCATTTCGAGTTTGAGTAAAATCGAAAAGATTTTCTCAATTAATTTGAATAATTTCAATTGTTCATTTAACAAGATCTTTTTATAAATCATTTCAGTTTGTAAATCAACATTACAGAATGTTAATTGACGTTTATGATCATCGATATCTGAACTTGATAATGTAAATAAAAACTTATTTTGTTCTTCCTCTTCATCATCAATTGATTCATTTGAAGTTTTAGCAGTTGAACACGTAATTTCAATAGACGATTGCTCATTAATCAATCGTTGCAGATGAATATGAACTTGTCCAGTTTTATAGATATGTTCCATTGTTATGAGTGCATTATCTAATCTCGTAATTTCTTCAGCTGATAACCACATTGTTACAATTTGTATATTATCATTGACAACTACAACCAAAGTCATTTGTTTTGTATGAAAACAATTTTTCAAAAGAATTTTACCTCGAATATGTTGCAATGATGTTTCATCGATAGTTGGTAATTGAGAAAGATTAGTAATGAATTGTTCGAGACTATCAACTTGATTGACAAATGGTTTACAAAGTGCATAACTAATAATCCATGAATTAAGTAAAAGATTATTTCGTTCTTGTAATTGAAATTGTGTCGTAAGATTATCTCGTAATTCTTGAAAACGTCGAAGACCATTTAGAGAATGTAAATCTGAAGTTTTGAACATTTGTATTACATTCGGTGATTGATTAATCATTTTAATCAATTGTAAATGATGATTATTGAGTTTTTGAAAACGTTGATAAAGTTCTTGATAAGTTTGTGACATATTTTTCAATGAACAATTCTCTTCGATGGTCACATCTTCGAGATTATCAATCGAGTCATTTGTATTTGAAATAAGATTGAATGTTCTAACACAAAGAATGATATTATTCAAATGACTGTAGACTTGATAAGTTCGTAGCCATTCGTAAACTTGACTGATTTGTTCATCGGTCATCATCGAGTGTTTTTCAATAGAACGATTCGTCGAAAGTTTTTGTACTTCATCACGAACGTTTATGTTTTTATCATGAAAAACTTCTTTGAGATCATTCATTTCATCTAAAGTTGTTTCACCATCTAATAGTTTATCGATAAATGTGAATACATTCTGAATTAAACTACTTAAATCTTTTTCACGAATCGGTTGATGTGATGGTTGAAAATATTTTTTATAGTACATATTTAAAATACCATGAAATATATGACAAGTTGACAGATTTGTTTGGGATAATTGATACCATATGTGTCGTTGAGTATGCGGGTTTAAATTATCAATTGTAATAATCAAGTATCCACCCCGTTGAGTTTGAAATTTTCCTTGAAGATATTGATGTTCGATATGAACATCTTTTTCGTTGAATAAAACTTCTGATGATTGATCATCGGTGAAGTCATTCACTCGGTATTCGACTTTGATATTACAAGGATGTTGAATAGATGCAATTGACCAATGAACAGATCGATGATCATCGATTGCAAACATTTTCACTTCAATTTTCTTTCCAGGACAAGTAAATGTATTGTGTGGATGGAGACGTTTTAAGTCTGTAAGATAAGATTGAAATTGACTTCTGTCAGATAGAGAAGCAGGATCTGTAACTACGAAAGATTTGGCACAATTAAGTAGATCACAAAGACGTTCGAGATTTTTAAATGAATTTAAAAGTTTAACAATTTTCTCAATTAATAACTTGATTTGTAATACGTTAGTTCCTGAATCTTTTCTAATAGCAATTATTTCGTCTAATAATTTATCTGATCCATCAAGTTTTCTGCTATGTAACCATTCGATAATGTTTTGAAAAATGTCAATAAATCGATCAAACCATTCCAACCATGTTTTCACTTGATTGATGAATTTATAAAAGTATTCGTGTTTCACATCAGCATCGTTTATATTGATATCATTTGGTTTTTTCATTGACATAATCGATTCGATTTGTTCATTGATATTTGGGAATCGATAATAGTGTGCTTCTTGAGACGATAAGATCTCTTTGAAATCGATGTCAACAAAAAATTGAGAAGCAATTGACTGTTTTGGTAAGTGAAGATATATTGAACGCGGACCTGAAAAAAAACAGAAAGATTGCAACAGCTTTCCGACAGCAATGCAAATTATTTACTTTTTAGCAGTAAAATATCGATAATCGATTGTTTAGTATCATCGATGAAATCGTCGATTGACTTTGCATCCATATATTCTGTAGATTGTTTCACGCTTTGAATATATTTTAGTAGTTCATCAATATTCGAAAGTAATACGAATGGTTTTCCGTGTTTGAGAATAATTATTTCGAATATATGTTTAACAACTATAACTTTTAGTATGTCATTAGTATTGAATACATCTGGTGTAATATTCGCTATCCAACGGTTCAGTAACACAAGTGTTTCACATGTTTTTTCTGTATCGAATCTTGAAAAACTGAGATGAACTATCTTTGACCAAATTTGAAAGCACCAACGACTATTTCGATGCGCATCGCATAGAGGTCTGTATTCATAGTGTTCTATTTTTATCCATTCTTGAACATTATGAAAAGTATAGCCAGTTAACCAATCATCCTGAATTACATCATTCATGTTATTTTCTTCAAATAAACGTAAATCTAAACGATTTAATCGCTCAAATAAATTCCTAATCCGTCTTAATTTCGAAGATTCATTTTTATCCATAATAAATAAATGTCGAAATATGAGCATATAACATGAATCAAACTGACTGTTTGTCTTCACATCTGAAGCGATGTCCAAAAGTACTCGTAAATGCTCTTCTGTAATTCTGTAATAATACTGATCATCCATAAGTTGTTTTTTTAAAAGTGCATGAAACATTTGTTCAAATGTCCTTCGACAATGTGGAAGATTTTCAATTGCGGCTTGTTTAAAGGATTCATGGCTTCTACTATGATAAATTTTAAAATGCTCGATTTGTAATGCTTGAAAACGTTGCGATAATATGACACTGAAATGTTTTTGCATTGCATCATTGATATTACCAGTTCTGCTTATACATATAAATATACCCCACATATCTTCAAGATACACTGATGATGCATAAACGCTCAAATATATTTCGAATAATCGTTCATCATGTGCACCTAGCATTTGTAATAATGGGGCAACTTGCAGCGTGGTATATGTTTTGCTGGCTAAACCTTCTTTGAAGCAAGGATGAAATTGTTCAAAGAATGCTTTGTAATCTAATTTTAACTGACTGATTATGTCAACAAGATATTCAAAAGGTGATGACATGCGCTGCATTTTAAACGGTTGAAACTTTCGAATAAGATAAATCAGATCCGGTGTACCAAGTGGATTTGGTTCAAATGCTTCTTTACATTCTATATATTTTGACATAATATCGGTAAATTCTACTTTACATTCCTGTATTTTGGAAAATATTTCTGACCATTGTAAACGACCATGTTCGCCACTCATTAATAATGATTGAAACGATAGTTTACAGAGAGCAAAAAATATGTCCAATGTTTCAAAATCTTTAATTTCATAAAATGCCACCAGATGTTTTGGAATATCTATTATGCTTAGCATTTCTTTATTATTTAAATATAAACGTGGTTGACATCCTTTAGTTGCTCCGAAAGCCGATCCTAATTGTTTATAGAATTGCTTTTGTAAATCTTTCAGTTGGTCCTTAGATTCATTTGCCATAATAATGTACTGTAATATACGACGGTAAATATAAAAATATGCATCAACACGATACGGTATTAATTTTGTATGTTTATGCGAAGTTAAACTAGTTGTTGTGAATTGAATAATAAACTCGATATCTGCTGCAAAATCGTTGTTACGTTGAGCGTTGTTTGACTCATCATATTGTTGAAATTGTGAGTATACTAAATCAAAAAATGATATTGTCACATCATCACTCTCAAATATTTTTTCTAATGATTTTGCAGCAGCTGATATAGTTCGTCTTCCATTAAATAGCTTGGAAATGAAGTCAAACATTGTTGAAGTTAAACTAGAATATTGTTTTGGAAATGCTTATAAAAGGGTAATCTAGAAAAATAACTATCAAATAGTCAACATTTGCAACTCATTTTCTCATGCTGATATGAATTATTTGTGTACAGTTAATCTGAAATCTATCGAAAAAA
>ERZ781399.2010-NODE-2010-length-17118-cov-4.475004_pt1 | contig 17118 bp, 25 predicted proteins | sample MGYA00511014_ERZ781399 | MGnify/ENA primary metagenome ERZ781399 (study PRJEB29847, sample SAMN06458254) | wastewater metagenome | isolation source: Wastewater bioreactor | place: South Africa: Cape Town | study: EMG produced TPA metagenomics assembly of the...
CATCTAGAATAAAGACAAACAAAACATGACCAGAGTTGTACATTTATTTGTTTTTTCTTCAAAAAAAAAGAAACAGAATCCGCTTTTGCTTTTTAAATGTTGTTTATAACAAGAAGAAAAAGAAAACGAAAAAAAAACAAGTTATTTCTTAGCAAATGTTATCATCATGGCTTTATCAGGTGTTATTTTAAAGCCTTGCAAGCCGTCCTTAGCCATGGCTGCATGATGTTCAAGATCGAACTCAACGAATGCAATACCATCACGACCGGGTATAAGACGAACTTCACGAAAGCCATTGTAAGCTTTGAATAACGTTGTTAACATGGCTTCGTTTGCATCTTGAAGATTCGAAACGAATAAAATATTATTTGGCATTTCACCGCCGAATATCGGAGGATGTAGAACAGGACGGCTTGGCATAGGCGGCGGCATCATCATCGGTGGCATGCCTGGCATCATTGGTGGCATACCAGTCGGTAGATTAGGAAATTGTGCTGCCATTTGTGCTTTTACTAGACGTTGTTGTTCTTGTTTAGCTGCCTGTTGTTGACGACGTTTTTCTTTCTTCGATATCGATGGTGTATCGGAATCATTTCGACGTTTGGGTCGTTCAACATATGTGTTCTTACGTTTAGCTATAATATCACTATCACTTTTAGCAAATTGTATACGTAATGGTTTGTCGTATAAAGGAAATGATTGCATCGATGTTAATGCTTGTGCAGCACTATCAGACTGATCGAAGATAATGAATGCTTGACCACGCATGCGGAGATTTTTCGCTGCGACTATATCGATGATTTTCCCGAATTTTGAAAATATAGCGTACAAACATTTTTTTAATTCCGGAATTTTTACACCTGTATATTCAAGAAAAAAACAATTAGTCTGATCGTAGTATCGTCATTTCTTACGTTCGTTAAGATTGTTTACATAGATCGTATGTTGACCAGTGAATGTTGTGTTTAAATTTTGTGGAGCTGGAGCCGGTGGTGCAATACCAGTAGACACATCCATCTCTATCTCAGATAAATATGTTCAATTGAAGAGAACTCGAAAAAGAAGTTTCTTCGAATCTTACAGCAAATACACACACAGACACAGTTAGATTGGCTGCTGAAGAAAGAATATATAAACTTTCACTGTTTCTGTAACAACGAATCATTGTATTGGCTTGATTTTGAAAACAACTGTATTTTGAAATGATAGATGTCGTATCGAAACATTTCTTTCCTTGAGATTTATATTCAATCTTTCGAAAGCAAGAAGAAAAGAGAGAGAAAAAGAACGTACATTTTCTTTTCTTTTTCAATTGTTAGTAGATTATTCGTAAATGGCTATTTAATTCGAAATGTTTAACATCCATTATCATGTTTGTACGGCATCGAAATTTGAATAGAAGAACGTGATAAAACTGAGAAAGTAGAACACGTTCGATGAGAATATAATCCTGAGAGAGATATGACAAAAATTTTAAAAAAATAAAAATCGATTTATTTGTCCCGGGAAAACGACAAGACTAGAGATACGATAAAAGTAATTCGATTTGTTTTGTTTTCATTGTCAACACGCTGTGTCGTCTGCTAAGGCTTCCAGATCATGAGAGAAGAATATTGGTTTACAATATGTTTACAATATGTTGACTAAGAAACCTTTTGATCTTAATAACAAAATCAAAATGGCAAATTTGTTCATTTATTTTCTGCTTTCATCAACATCAGGAGTCTAGCTAATTAATCTGACAATACGTCAGTACATCCATCAATACGTATATCGTTCTATACATTTCTCGTATAAAGTTATCTGTTAATTTAATTTCTAAGTGGTTCGACCAGCTGTTACAAATATAAATATATTTGCGTTTTTTTCATTGAGAATACTTCAATCGTTAGTTTAATGTTTAGCAGTCTAACCTTGATTTGACAAATCCTCTTCTTTCAAAAGAATCTCAACAGAAAAAGACGTTTGCTCACTGAATTTGAAATGCGCCGCCATATAGTTTAGCCTCATTTCTATCGTCCACAATTCCTTTTCTTCTTCATCATCATCATCATTTTTTTCTTTCTCGGTCTGGTCTTTTTTTGATATTACGTCAGAGTAGGAAAAAGAGTCGGGCCAAGAGTTTTCTTTTTTTTCTCTCTCTCGTTCTCTTTTCTTTTCTTCTTCTTCTTCTTCTTCTTGTTCTACATAGACATACATACATTTCTCCTTTTCTACAGTGTTCTATTACTATTCAGAGAAAGGCAGACGAGCGAGCGTCATAAGTGTACCAAAGTTTAGGTTTCCTATCAGAAAGAAATATTGCCCTACGAATCATAGCAATCTATACATGAGCGTGGGTAACTATTGTCAGAGAATATAGAAGAGAGAGAGAGAGAGAAAAAGAAAGGAAGACGAAGAAGAAAAAAAAACGTTGACATTGACTGAAAAACCGCAATCGTTTTTTTTTGTATGCTTGTACGCAGCTGAGAATAAATGTATGTATCTACCTGAAACAAGGTGATAGGCCATTAATCGATCGGCCTGCTATCTTGACTGATTTTTATTCTAATCTTCTTTACAAATAACAATAATTTTTGCTTCCTTTTTTTGCTCTTTTGTTCGAAGGTACGTATGCACATGTCAACATTAACTCGATTGCATACGCGTTGTTCTTGATTTTATTTGTCGTCTCTTTAATGTTCGTGTGTGTATGTGTACTTTTCTAACACGACGAAAAACGTCGAGTTACGAGTATATTTATTTTTATTACATGACTAGTAAGTGTTCTGATCGACGTTTGAAAAAAAAGTAATGAAGTTGATCAATGCATAATTAACTATCGAGCAAAAGATTCGTTAAAATAATTGTTTGTTACCTTTTTTTTTGTTTTGTGTAATCAGATTTGGTCCACTTGAATTATTATTAATGACAGAAAAAAATGTTTTTTTTTTGTCTTCTTTTATTTCTCCTTTGCGAACGTGTTATTGCTTCTGGCGAATAGACGAGTACTCGCTGTACAGACATAAATAAATGGCAATTTCTGCCTGATAAATGATTAGATTTGCTCGATGAGAAGGAAATATTTACATATATATAATCGTAGAAAGGTAGACAAATATGAAATCAATCGATTTTGAGCGCTTACGATCTCACTTTTTTTTCCTTCGTCTATTATTATATGGATCAAGCATAATTGAAAATTTGTTCAGTATCAATTTACAAAAATTCTATTACATTTTAGATAAGAATAAAAAAAAGAAATGAACTTGAATCTTCGATAAGTTATCAATTATTTACAACAGATCTAATCATTTATCATGTCAGCATTAATTATAAAAGCTGCAAATGAATTCTCAACGTTATTTCTTGGTACGACTCGTAGTGATGATTCAGCTGGTGATCGTCTCAACTATCGATATACAACTGCTATTCTAATCGCATTTACTGTTATCGTTTCAAATCGAGAATTCACTTCGAAACGTATTCAATGTTGGGTACGATTTTCGATTGATTCGAATTTTTTGAACTTATTTTGCTTTTTCGAATAGGTTCCAGCTTTTTTTACTGGAAATTACGAAGATTACACAAATAATGTAAGAGCATAATACGCTTGAATGAAGACAACGTTCGTTCTTTTTCTTCTTGCACTTTGCTAGGTCTGCTGGGTACGAAATACGTATTATATCGATGATAAAACTGAAGTACCTCAGGATGCAGCTATTCGTCAAGAATCATCTATACGCTACTATCAATGGATTCCATTTATATTACTATTTCAAGCATTTCTGTTTTTTGTTCCTTATGTTTTTTGGCGGGTGTTATGTCAGCGTTCAGGTAGAAGAAATTCGTATTTAAGTTTGCTTGCATAGGTTTCTTTCGTAATAAATTAGGTATTGATATTCGGGATATTGTCGAAGCCGCGTCGAATTATAAGAAAAATAATGAAGACAAACAACGTGAACGTTTAATGAAATTCATTGTTTCGGTTATTGATCAATATTGCGATGATCCACGTCGTCAATCGAATAATCGAGAAACAATTTGGTGGAAAAAATGTTGGCTCGTATTTTTTCCATCATCAGGCCGTTATCTTGGCGATTATCTACGAAATCTATTTCTATTTATTAAATGTTTTTATTTAATAAATGTCATGTTACAAATCCTTCTTCTTTCGTTACTTTTGGATCAACCATTTTGGTCATTAGGAGTCACTGTTCTTCGACTTTTATACGAAGGCAAAGGTTGGGATTTTACAAGTCGATATTTTCCTAAAGTGACCCTATGGTAAAATGAGAAAATGAATGAATATTTTTACACAAAAACTTTTTCGTTTGTATTTAGCGATTTTCAAATACGAGAAGCCAATGCATTGCCAATAGCACATACGTATACGGTCATGTGTGTTCTACCAATAAATTTATTTAATCAAGTAAATATAGTTTAATTCGAATAAAAAACGAATTGATAATAATTTTGTTCGTTTGTTTTCAAGCAAATCTTCACATTTCTTTGGTTTTGGTTTGTATTCGTCATTTTTATGACAATTTACGATTTGTGTATTTGGATCTTTCGATTATTTTTTCGACGAGAAAGTTATCTCGAAGAACGTTTGAAAGTTATGGAATATGAACTAACACAATAATGGCCGTTTTATGACTCATGCAAAGACCATGTTAGTCTGAAAGATCTTGAACATATCGAACGAAGTATGAAATCTATACAAAATAAAGATGTGTTATATGTGTTTTTCTTTTTAAAGTTCAAAGTCGAAATGAAACATCGCCAACAACAGGCGATGAAGTTTATATTATGGAAAATGGAAATAAGATTCATCATCAATCTCGAATGTTTATCGTACCAAAAGTGTACTATGACGGAAAGGGTCGATCAATATTTGATTATTTCAATGATGAATATTTAGAAGCTGATGGACATTTTATTCTTCGAATAATTGGAACCAATGCTAGGTATAGAATATAAATATTGATCGACTGATTGATTATTTTGTTTTTGAATAGTGAATTTGTTGCGACCAGAATTATTCACGATTTATATCAATTATGTTGTGAAAAACGTTTTAAAGCGAATGCAGTTGAAAAACTTGAGAAAACACCACGAGAAACACTTTATAAATATTTAATTATACCGAGAGAAGGTCAACGTATACGACAATCGCCTCAAAATGCTGCACAGGGCGTCGTACAAATGCAACAACCTAAAACACCAAATTTCGAAACTCAACCAACAACAAATCCACTTGATCCACGTTCATGGGCACAATCAACAAGCGGAGATCAACAACGACCCGAACCGAAACAACGAACAATGGTTCCTTCAAAATCACAAACAGAACAGCCTGGTCGACCACGCTCGAATACACAAGCATTTATTCCGGATGTTAGTCAACTACAAACATTGTCAACAATGCCAACTGGCGATAATAATGGTGGATCGAATGATTCAACAACGAAACAACGCGTTCGCCATCCGAAACCAGATGAAGAAGAACATGGAGACAATGAATAAAAGAAAGAAATTTTCTATTTTGTGATATCTGTTTGTGCTAGATTTTATTTATCATGTATTCAATGTGTTTTATAGCAAAAAAAAACCAAAAAAAAACACAAGAATTCTTTTGTACTTTTCTTCTTCTCCTTCTCCTTTGTTTTTTTAAATAAATCAGTTCGTTCATTTCGCTTTTCTTCATTAAACATCATAGATCAATGGAAATGGATCTTTGGTTTGAAGCCTAAGAAATAAACGAGTTTCATAGAAAGAATCCATTCAAAATCGAAGTTACTCACCAGTTTTCTTTACTATATTCAGAATTATCCATTTCAATTATGTGAAATGTATAGATTTGTCTTGAGATCGATGATTTATCTATTTTAAACAAGAATATTGAATAGATAGTTATCATGATAAATCATTTTTTTTCCTCATTTACTTTGTTCACTCTTATGAACAACTTGACCATGAATAACGATGGCATCACCTGAATAAGATATAGATATTCGAGTATTGTAACAAAAAATCGAACTCTACCAGCTTTGATTTCAACGGGTACGAAACCATTCTCATCAAATGTTTCTGGTTCGCCATCGTAAATTAACATTTTTCCAGCATTGAATTCTTCTTTATTCGGATTTCGAATGTAACGTCGTTGAATTGGCACTAAAATAATAGAGAAAACAACTAACGATTCAGAATTATTTCATATTTTACATGTATGTGAACCAGGAATAAATGAAAGACAACCATTTTCAAGTGTTGCATCTTCTAATGCAATCCAAATACCCATAATTTTCAATGGATTATTGAACAAATAGGAACCATCTTGATGTGGAACCACTGAAAAACGATTTGAGTCAACATAAGAAAAAATTTGATTCAAAAAGATAATAGTCAAACCTTTGCCACCGATATATGGTTGTTTAAAAATGTACATTGATTGGCAAATAGCTGGTTTAACAAAATTCAAATCACGTACAATGCCCTTCAAAGAAAACAACTCACATCTGATTAGAATAGATTACTTGTTTTCAGTGATCATACCTTAATTTTATCAGAAAATGAAACTCGTTTGAATTCAGGCTCAAGAGTATGAAGAGCATGACCGATTTTATTAACACTGTATTGTTTGTCTCGATTTAATTTTTCTGTTAAACAAAGAACAAAATTAGATTTATCATTCGTTCGAAATGCTTTACTCGTATTTGGATCAACAGCATCTTCTTCGATAAAAAATGCAATTTTATCTCCACTATCCAGAAAATATCGACTCTTCGATTGTTCTCGATTTTCACCGGTTGCAAAAATACAGGAACTATCACGTTCTGGATTCCATTTCTCGATTAATTGTTTAACAGATTCTTTTAATGTTTTACAATCGTCAAGAGTGATTAAATTCTTGACAACTAAATAACCATTTTTATCGAACTAAATAATTGCAATTAGAAATTCGAATTGAACTAGAACAAGAAAAACAGAAACGTACGCTTTCTATTTGTTCTTGGGTTAACATCTTTCTTATTCGAATCGAGGTGTGCACACAGAATATCGTTTTCTTTTCTTTTTACTTATCGAAAGAACGAGAAGAAAAGAAACTGCGTATTTTTTGTCGTTTATATAGCTACCTATCTGCCTGCCTTGCGTACGAAATGAGAGTGAGATAACTTTGTAATCAGATATTTAGATTATTGATACTTTCAAGAGCGTAAAGATTCGAAATATCATTTTTTTTTCGTGTTAAATAAACTAGAATATTCTAAAAAGTTTATTGAAGGGAGACAGATGAGAAGAAAAAAAATAAAGGAAAATGTTGTTTTGTTTTTCGTATGATTAAACCATATCTTTTGGATTGACATATTTGTTGAATTGTTCTTCAGTTAAATAACCAAGAGCTAAAGCAGATTCACGTAATGTTGTGCCATCTTTGTGTGCTTTCTTAGCAATTTGTGCTGCTTTATCGTAGCCAATGTATGGATTAAGTGCGGTAACTAACATAAGTGATTCTCGCATATAACGTTCCAAAACAGGTGTATTAGGCTCAATTCCAACAACACAATGGTCAGTAAATGAATGGCTAACATCGGAAAGAATACGAATTGAATGTAGAACATTTCGAATGATCAATGGTTTGAAAACATTCAATTCAAAATGACCCATCGAACCACCAACAGTAACAGCAACATGATTGCCAATGACTTGAGCAGCAACCATAGTCATAGCTTCGCATTGAGTTGGATTGACTTTTCCAGGCATAATTGAGCTACCAGGTTCATTCTCCGGTAAAACTAATTCACCTACAAATAAAAAAGATTCGTTTTTGTTGTTGTTAAATGAAGATAAATCGTAACGTACCGATACCACATCGAGGACCAGAACCTAAGAGACGAATATCATTGGCAATTTTCACTAAAAAACGAAAATGATCAAATCAAATAATTAATTCATCGTTCGACTGACTTAAACTAGCAGCTACTGTATTGAGTGCACCGCTCAATTCAACCATCGTATCATGAGTAGCTAAAGCTTCGAATTTATTCGGTGCGTCAACGAACGGTAATTTTGTCAAATCTTTTAATGTTTTCGCAACATATTTGCCGAAGCCTTTCGGTGTATTAATACCCGTGCCGACAGCTGTACCACCGATAGCCAATTCGTATAAACGTGGTTCTGTTGTTTTCAAACGTTCGATACCCATGGCAACTTGATGTGCATAACCTGAAAATTCTTGGCCAAGTGTCATTGGTACGGCATCTTGCAAATGTGTTCGACCGATTTTATAGATTGATGCGAATTTTTCTGATTTGTCTTTCAATGCAGCATGAAGATGTTGTAAAGCTGGATACAAATGACGATTCAATTCCAAAGCAGCAGCAATATGCATCGCTGTTGGAAATGTATCGTTTGAACTTTGACTTTTGTTCACATGATCATTTGGATGAACTGGCTTTTTACTGCCCATTTGTCCGCCAAGAATTTGAATAGCTCGATTCGAGACGACTTCATTGACATTCATATTCGATTGCGTTCCCGAACCGGTTTGCCAAACGCTCAATGGAAAGTGATCATTCAGTTTTCCTGCAATGACTTCATCGCACGCTTGAGCAATAGCTTTCGAGACCGTCTTATCGAGACCAAATTGTTCGTTGACTGTAGCACAAGCTTTTTTCAATAAACCAAATGCTTCAATTACTGGTAAAGGCATACGATCTACGATTAAAAAAAAACCGAACAAAGAAAATCGATTCATTTGAAGAAAGAAATTTTGTTTTACCAGTAGGAAGACCAATGTTAAAATGAAACATTGAACGTGCTGTTTGTGCTCCATAATAAGCTTGTGCTGGAACTTTAATTGGACCGAAAGTATCTGATTCAGTACGTGTTTCACCAACTGGCTCAGGTACATCATGATGTTTTCCTCTTGTTATCTATAAACAAACTCATCGTTGTATATTTCTATCAAATGAAAAATTTGACTCTACCATATGTTGATTAAAACAAGACGCTGGTGTTAAGGACATTCGTAGACGTCCTTTTAATGTTGTTGTAAAAACACGACTTAAATTGAGTGCCATCTAAAGTAAGAATTGAAATGTTGAATATTTTTTTTTGTTGTTGTTGTTGTTATTGTAAACATATCATTCGAAAGAATTAGAAGAGAAAATTTATGTTCAATTCTTTTTCAACATACACAAAAAAAAAGAAAAAAATATACAAGTAAGAAGGAAAAAAAAATTTGTTGCTGTGTGTTTATAATACATAGATCATCTTAAGTCTTTTCATCAGACAAAAATAATACATGAGACAAAACAGTAAGACAGAAAAAGAGACTTTGAATTAAACCGATGTTTGTAGCTGAGGTAAAAGTCGAGTGAGTTGTCCAATAATATCTTCACAACATCGTTTGTAATGCCATGCGCTACCTTTCGTACGTTTACGTTGAATGCCTAAGTCTTTGCCTTGAATAGCAACGACTTCTAAATCGAATTCCAACACAACTTTTCCCCAATCATCTTCGATGAAAACATCGTAGACAAAACGACTTCTACATAAATCGAGAGATTTGAATTTGCCAAAAATAAAACAGATTTTTCCTTTACCCTTTTTCTTTATATTTTAATTGAGAATTATTTTTAATGGCTTGCTCAAGTAAATCACAAACTTGATCAGGATCATCGACATTAATCGGCGTGACATTGGCCGTTTCCCAAGTTTTTCGTGGTTTATTTCCATTGGTACGTTTCGGTGTCAAGATTTGTCGAACTGTATTCAAACCGCGTTCGACACTGCCGAATATTGAACGAACATTTTTCTTATGACGTTGTGGAGTCAAATAGGCATCGAGATCATCGCTATCAACGGCTCCAACTGAAAACGCTCTGCAACAAAACAAATCGTATTGAAAAGAAAAGTTTTCTTTTGTTATTTTACTTCAATGCCGAAGCTATTTTCGAATCATCAAGATTATCGTCATCAAGACCATCATCGAATGATTTCGATGCACTTAAACGATGATCTAAAGATGAAGGAATTTTTGTTTTCATTTTTGGATGATTTGACTTCTCACCGCCTTTCTTGTCAGGCGTTCGTCTCGAACCACCCGGTGATTCAGCAAACATCAAAATTCGTTGACAATTCGGTGTCCTACGAAAACAACGATCGTTTCACAATTATTTTCACTCTCAAGAAAATCTTTACTTGACTGTCGGTGTTGTTCGTTCGTGTCGTTTCGAATGTGAATTATCGACATTTTCTTTATTTGGCGTTTTATGATTTCGTGTTTTTTGTTGTTCATAATTCGTTTTATTCGAATGTGTCGGTGGCAAATGCAGTTTCTCATGTTGCGAAGCAACGAGATGATCACCGGGCAAAATTTGCCGATGAACAGCACGTGAACGTGGTGTTGTTTCTTGATTTTTCTCTCGAAGTAGATTCGTTGGAATCGAATGTGCTTGTGGATGACGATAGGGAATGTCTAATGTTCGACAATTTATCGGTTGACTTCGATGGGGAAGAAGACGGATCGGTTTTTGTCGAGCTTTGAGATCCAAAAGAATCAAATATGTCGCTGTCATATAATCATATTTTTTCTAAACAAACCAAAAAAAAGCTTAAATATTCAACAACGCACATTCACGTACAGCGGACAATTCTTGAGCAATATCATTGACAGTTCGACCGTAGTAAAGGGCCATCTCGCGTATGCATGAAACGTCTAATTTATTCTAGAAGAAAAACAAAATCGTTGAAAATCAGAGAAATTTCGGTGTTTGTTTTTAAATTTATACTTGATAGATTGAATCATGTTTGACTGGTTCAGGATAGACGTTATTGATTAACCAACGATGTTTTAATAAATCATCAATACGAATTCGTCTGGTTGGATCAACTTGAAGCATGAGACGTAATAAAGCAATACTTTCTTGAGATAACCATGGTGGAATATGATAAACACCATTCTGAACGCAAATCATTCTGATTTTCTTTTTCACAAAATGTAAATCAAGTTCGTACTTGAATTTTTGCATACATTGCAGCAATATTTTCATCATCGAATGGTAAACTACCGCAAAGCAGTGCGTATAAAAGCACGCCAAGACTCCAAACATCGGCCTAAATCAAGAAATTTGAGTTTACAAATTATTCTTTCGAAATCAATCAAATGTTAAGAGAAGCAGTACAAGCTCTAATCAAAGACAAGACAGATACCTTACCTAATCAATTAGATTTAACTATAATTGAAAATAGATTTTTTTTTCTTTTAAATAAAGGTTTTATCTTCTCAAAACGAAAGAAAAAGTCGAAGTTTTGCTTACCACATCGCCTCGATAGTTCGTTCCAGCAATGATTTCCTAGAAAAAAAGATAGAATAAACAAATCTTCTCGATTTTTCTTTTGTTGTTCTATTTACTGGTGCTGCATAAGCTGGACTGCCGCATGCTGTACCCAGATATGCTAAATTAATTCCACCTTTCGGTTGTGCACAGAGACCGAAATCGATTAATTTCAAATTTTCTCGACGATCGAGTAAAAGATTTTCCGGTTTAAGATCTCGATGACAATATCCTTTCTTATGCATATACGCAACAGCTGAAACAATCTGACGAAAGAAATGTCGTGCTTGTTCTTCCGATAGTCGATTTCGATTGACGATATAGTCGAATAGTTCACCATTACAAAAGTACTACAATAAACTCATCGATAGACGTGTTTTTCGACGGGTGAATATTTACTTCAAGAACTAGAAAATAGAAATCCTCCGTTTCGATGACTTGATACAATTGGCAAATATGTTGATGACGTAGATCTTTCATTGCTTTTATTTCAAGTGCAATACGAGCAACATCACTCTACGAAGAAAAAAAAAGAAAACAAAACATATTTTCATCAAGTCACAAATCGAAATCGATCTTTACGCCTAATTTAGCTTTGTCAATTATTTTAATTGCAACATGTTCACCAGTAAGTAAATGTGTTGCTTGTTTAACTTTACCAAAACCACCATTACCAATTGTTTTCTGTAATTCATAATATCCAACTAACGCTGGATAAGCAACTTGTGGCATTGTAGATACAAGAATTCACACAATCTGACGTCGTCGTTTTTTGTTAATACTGACACCAAGACAGTACCGACATATGTATGTGGATAGTTCGATATGTTGCTTTCCTTTATTTACAATGTTTTCGTTACGATCCAATCATAATAATCAGTTAAAATACATTCGATCGTATTTTGACGACATCTGTAAAATTTATTTTCGTTGATTTCCTATGAAAAATACGCAACAATTGATATTTAGAATTTCACGAACAAAAATCGACCGAAAAACATAACATTGACTTCGATAGTTCCTCATTTCGGGTCAAAGAACTTTTATGTACGTTGTGTTTCTTTGTGCGTTTGTTCATTCTTTCTTTTCCGACAGCTATGAAGAACGAAACGAAAAATATATTCGATAACATTAAGTTCACGGGGAAACATATTCTCGTTTCTATTCGATTAGATTGAATTGAATTGACGATTCGATGGGTTTATTAACTGAAGGACAGCCATTAACTTGGGAAGAAACGAAAAAACATGCACAATTTGTTCGTGAACATGGCATCGAACAATTTCTAAATCTTTATAGAAAACTGAAAGATCGCCGAAATGATTGTTTGAAATGGGGCGATGAAGTATGTTGGGAATAGTTTCAGAATTATAATGAACTTCGAATATTTGAAATTGAAATTACAGGTGGAATTTATTATGGTTCGTTTTGATCATGAAAAGAAAAAGGCTCAATTAGTTTTGAAAGCACACAAACTTTTACCAATTTTAATGGAACCAGAACATCAAGATCCTGAGTTAGTTTAACAGCTATTGACTTGTTTTTTTCTAAATTTATCTGTGAATATCTGTTTTTTAGTAATTGTTCAGCTTGTTGGCGACCTGAATATACCGTAAATTGAACATTTTAAATAACAACAAGTTTGATAAGATTCATTTCTTGTAGGACTATATGATTGAAGGTACACCAGGTAAACCTTATGGACATTTGCCAGCTCATTTCAATATGGTAGAAGCAAATATGCGTTTACGGTTCGTTATCAATTCGATTCAATTGTAATCTATCGAATTTCTAATTTAGACGACAGCAAGGTCAGCAATTACTTGACAAAGATGAATATGTTTTGAGTACTTCAAACTTTCCACGGTACAGAAAATAATTCTTTTCAAATCGTATCAATTGAATTTTTTGATATTGTCATAGTAATGGATGTCCGGAATGTACTTGGCCAACGTACAAATCTTCGCCAAGTACATCACCATTTCCTTCGCTTTGTTTTCCCGATCAAATTATTTTTCCTGATCATCCTCGATTCAAGTAAATCAAAATAAAAAAAAAGAAGAAACTAAACCTACCATCAATATTCAATTTAGAACATTGACACAAAACATACATCTAAGACGTAATGCAAATATTGCTCTTAATGTTCCCAGTAAGATAGATTTTTTATTTTGATGATTTTTAATTAAAAAATAGTTTTCATTGATTCGAATACTCCTCGACCATTTCATGAAGATTTCTCGATCTATAACACCGATGGACGAAACACTGAAATCGCATCTCTTGATGATCACATCTATCTTGATGCCATGGGTTTAGGCATGGGTTGCTGTTGTTTACAAGTCACTTTTCAAGCTCAATCGATCGATGAAGCACGACTTCTCTACGATCAATTAACGCCATTGACTCCGATTATGGTGAATCATCAAATTTATTCATGTCAAATTCAAATAATAACTGCTTTTGTTTCTTTTGATAACTAAAAGTTAGCAATGAGTGCTGCATCACCTATTTGGCGTGGATATTTAGCTGAAATCGATTGTCGATGGAATGTTTTGTGTGCAATGTCCGATGATCGAACAGCTGAAGAACGAGGATTTGAAGTATATTCAATAGATAGATTCTTCTCTTTACAATCGACTATTTTCTTTGATTTCAGCCATTGAAAAGCGAACGTTTCCGTATACATAAATCTCGGTATTCAAGTATCGACTGTTACATATCACCTGAAAGTGCAACATACAATGATATTGAAGTTGTTAAAGATATAAATTTATATCAAAAATTAATTGACAATGGTTTGCATTCAAAAGAATCTAATGTTTCAATTGAAAAACATGTTGTTTTATAGATATTGATCCTGCATTAGCTCAACATATTGCACATTTATTTATTCGTGATCCAGTTATTTTATTCAAAGAAAAACTTCATCTTGATGATACGAACGATGCCGATCATTTCGAGGTAGAACACAATCGATCGATTTTTCTTTTTTGATATATTTCTTTCTAGAATATCAATTCGACAAATTGGCAATCAATGAGATTCAAACCACCACCAGTCAATAGTAACATCGGTTGGCGAGTCGAATTTCGTCCAACAGAAGTACGATCAACTCTTAAGCATAAACATTGTTTTCAGTGAAATATTTGTCTCTTATCTAGTTACAAATGACTGATTTTGAAAATGCAGCTTTCGTTACATTTATTGTCCTACTCACACGTGCGATTATGACGTATAAACTAAATTTACTTATTCCGATTTCATTAGTAAGCAATTCATAATTTAAAAAAAAGGAATAAAAATCGATTAATACAAATGAATATAGGTCGATGAAAATATGCAATACGCACAACAACGTGACGCACTTCGACATCAAAAATTTCATTTTCGAAAATGTCTTTCGACAAGTACGAGCTGCTATGTATTTGAATATTTCTCAATCATATTTCTATTGTATTCAGCACAAACACCTGATACACCATCTCTATCATCAATTCAACAAGATCAATCTCAAGAAAATGAATGTCAACAACGTTCAATGACTATCAACGAGATTATCAATGGATCAGTTAGAAATCTGTTTTCGTTTTTTTTGTTTCTTTTTATTTGATGATCCTTTTATTTTAGAATGAATTCGTTGGCCTTTTGAATATTGTTCAAAATTATCTATCGAATATTGAAGTCGATGCTGATACGCGATGTACAATAAATCAATATTTAAATTTAATTAGTAAACGAGCTGCAGGTTCATTAATGACAAATGCAACATGGATGCGTCATTTCGTTAGCAATCATCCGTCATATAAACATGATTCAGTTGTAACTGATGAAATTGCTTATGATTTATTATGGAAAATGAAACGAGTTGCCTATGATGAAGATCATTGTCCTGAAGTCTTGCCACGAATATTATCGAAAACGACACTCGATGTATCAACAGCGGTCAATAAAGATAATTTCGAATGCGAAGTTAAACGCACATTAATGCATCAAAATCATCAACAACGATCATTGTAGAAAATAAAATTTGTACAAATTTATCTTTGTCTTATTCTGCTCAATAAATAAATAATGTCAGGTTATTTTCAATGATAACACACTCTATCTTGGAAACTTTTATTTTTCTCAGAAAAAGACTGTCAAGTGGAATTTTACACACTTGTTTTGTGTCAATATTGTTGCAAGATGTATAAGGCAAAAGATTTTTTTTCTCCTCGTTACTCACAAAAGAAACAGAAAGGAAAAAGATTCAATCTGAAATTTGCCATAAAACGAACATGCTTGACGTCAGTTACGCTTCTAAAAAAGTGAAAGAAAGCTGAATTTGTGATTCTACTTCCAACATAGCAATGGCAGCAGACACTGATTCGTATGTATGCATTTGGCTCGATCCTGATATGAAGTCAACTGATAGCAAAAAACTTCAAAATGAACTTCGTAAAATTTACAATAATTTCCAATCGTTTACCGATTGTAATGAATGTGAAAAAGCAATTCAAAGTATGACCAATGACAAAATTATTTTTATTACATCGGGTGGATTTGGTCGACAAATCTTACCTCGCATTCATGATCTACCACAAATTCTAACAGGCTATATCTATTGCGGAAATAAATCAGCACATATCGAGCTGAAAGATCAATATTCCAAAGTAAAATCATTTCAATAAATACAAAAATTCAATGAATATCTTTTTTTGTTAGATCAAAGATGTTTTTGATCATCCAGTTACATTTGTAACTCAATTAACGAAAGATGAAGCTCAACGAACGCAAGATGACGATGGTGCTTCGATATCGATCATCACTGCTGACACAAATCTTGAAGCTCGTAATGCTCTTTTCTTATGGTTACAATTGTTCATCGAAATTATACTTCATATGCCACATAAAGCAAATGATCGTCTGGAAATGATCGATATTTGTCGTCAACGATGTTCGAATGACAAAAAACAACTGCAAATAATCAATGAATTCGAAAAAGAATATACTCCAGAGAACGCTATTCATTGGTATACACGTGATGCTTGTTTTTATCGAATAGTTAACAATGCGTTACGTGATCAAGATTATGATACATTGTTTTCATTTCGATCATTTATTACCGATGTTGCTAAACGAATTCAATGTGAATATGAAAAGTTTATTCGTACACAGAATAATCGAGATATTATAACAGTTTACCGGGGACAAAGAATCGGAATTGATGAATTGAATTTATTAAAGAATAGTATTGGACAATTTGTTTCGATGAATTCGTTTTTATCAACAAGTCGAGACGATATAATTGCTGTTGATTTTGCTCATATGGGTACGAAACGAGAAAATACTAAGGCAATCTTGTTCAAAATTAGCATTAATCCATTGGACAAAACCAAAGCATTTGCTGATGTCAGTAAACTAAGTTGTCATAAAGATGAATATGAAATTTTAATTATGCTTGGAGCTTTATTTCGTATTGATAACGTTTATCGAGACAAGAACAATCGAGTGTGGGTTGCTGAAGTTTCATTAGCAAGCGAAGATTCTTTTCAATTAAAACACATGTTCGCTCATATGAAAGAAAAAATCGGTGATCATACAAGTTTAGATACACTCGGTAATCTTCTACTTCGAATGCATGAAAATGAGAAAGCAAGAAAATTCTACAAACGAATGTTAGACGAAACTCAATTGGCTGTTAGTGATGCACAATTAGGTCTCGGTTGGTCATGTTTTCGTTGTCAAGACAATGATGAAAGCATCAAGCATTTCAACGAATCATTACGCATACGTAAAGCGATTTCAGGTG
>ERZ781399.2026-NODE-2026-length-17020-cov-4.149661_pt1 | contig 17020 bp, 18 predicted proteins | sample MGYA00511014_ERZ781399 | MGnify/ENA primary metagenome ERZ781399 (study PRJEB29847, sample SAMN06458254) | wastewater metagenome | isolation source: Wastewater bioreactor | place: South Africa: Cape Town | study: EMG produced TPA metagenomics assembly of the...
GCGCCAATCATTGAATTGACTTTGATTAGTATTCATTATCGTCTTTTGTGTCATGTCAACTAAATGTGTTTTTAAACATGAATACAACGATTGATCTTTCGAGTTTGGTTTAGTTGTGAATTGCTTGATGATTGTATCACGTCGATCATTGATTTTTAATTCATCATCTCGATTTGTTACTGTATAATTTAGTTTAATAATACAACCACTGATAAGTTCATCATATCTCTTTTCTAAATCGAAGAAATTCAAATGATTGATCAGTATACCATATGATGGATTCGCAAGAATTGCTTCAGGAATGATTTGATTCTTGTCGAGATCATCAATCATTATTCGTGACCATCCATCGAAAAATATATCATTATGAATTTGAGTCAATTGACAACGTTGTAAATGAAATATCAAGCAGATACCTAGTTTAACATCAGTACTTTGTGTATTGAGTAACAAGTATTTTAATATAGGTATATATTCGTGTTCGCGATAATAATCAATTCGAATGCATAGAAGACTTTCTGAATTTTCCAAATTGTGTTGTTTAAGTTTTTTCATTAGATCATATTCAGTTCGAAATTCACTTAATCGAACTACTTTAATCCACGAATCATGATTGTCAATACAATCGAGCTGAATAGTTCCATAGATTTCAGTAAACGTATAGATAAGAAGTCTATTATTCTTCTGTTCTTTGAATTCTTTGCGAACAAATGATAACAATGACAAATTCGTATGTATTGTATAATATTGTTGAACGATTTGTGTAAACTCAGGTTTTGCTTCCAACGAAAGAAGAAGTGGTAAATCAAATGAACTAACACGTAAGATTTGATTTTGACAATAGTTGAATACATTTTCATCATCAGCAATAGCATCCGATTGTTTGAGATAATCAAAAGCTTCGCTAACTAGATTACGAAGATAGTCCTGTGTTGACCATATGAAAAAGTCTTTAGTATTAGTCAGTTTCTCGTTTGAAAACAATTGATTCATCCATTCGATTAATTTTGAAACGACAGTTCGATGTTGTTGATCAGTTAAACTATCTAAATCGATGAAATGTTTCTCGAATCGATTCAAGAATGGTGCATCGTATTTATCAAGATCAACTGCTTTTGCAAATACGACACAATAGAATTTATCATTGACGAGACAACGTGGATGATAGAGTGAGCCCAATGCAATACGACAATATTTCTTTTCTGCTGAAACAGCATAACTTTGATTGAATAGATCATAGAGATTATCATACAAATGACCTAATCCTCGTAAGAATAGAGTGATTTCTTTTTCGGCATAAAGAATAATATCCATGAGTACTCGAGTATTGTATTTTTCAGTGTATGTACCTGTCGAAAGAAAATCATCTTCGAAAGTACTGCCAATTAATGTTTTCGTTTGAATCGATGGATATTTAGTATTGATATATCGTTGAACATAATCAAAAGTAATTTCACCATTACCGATTAGCATAAGAAAACGACCTTTAAGTAATGATAAACTGTGATGAAGTAATTCGGTAAAGGTAGGTGGTGAAAATCGATGAATTTTCTGATCATTCTGCATATGGTGACAGAATCTCTTCCACATAAATTCCGATCCATCAATAATATCATCGAAATTGCACGATAAATGATGACGAACAATTCTGTACAGATTTGCCTCTTTATCTTCGCTCTGTAACAAATCACGAACAATACCTTTAATTAATGAATAATAATCTCGTAGACCAAAATATTGTTGATTTCTATCTTTTTCTATACATGCACATACGTCTTCATAAACACGTGCAAGAGCTTCTACCGTAGTTTCATCCAATGGATTTGCTTGATTAACTTCGGCAGCCATTGATTGTGCAAGAGTCGTAGCAGTTACTTTGAGATCTTCAAAATTCGGTTCAGGACATGCAAGATACACAGCTCGATTCATTTTCGATGCATCTAAACGCCAATTGGACAAACCAACAAATGCATGTCGACAAGTTTCGACTTCTAATTCACTATGAAGAACTTTCAATGGATTATGTGGTGATAGTTCAGCAAGACCAATTTCATCAAAAACAATGACAGGCAATAAATTCGTTTGTTTATTTTTATTTGCATATCTATCTGCACGTTCGAATACTTTGATAATACTGTCTGAAGTACAATTTTGTGAGCCTTGATATGAAATAGCGATTAGTTCTGATTTCGATTTAAGAACTGAATCTTCCGAATTTTTTCCTCGTAAATTGCTAATGACAATTTGTACAGCTGATGTTTTACTGCAACCAGGTTTTCCACAAAGAATTACCGGTATTCGATTGAGAATACACGTATAAAGAACAAAAATATTATCTGTAAGAGCACGATTAGCAGCAGTGCCTGGTGGTAATTTCATTCGTTTGATTAGTTTCGCTTTTTCTTCTTGTAACATTGCGTCTAATTGTCCAAAAGGTTTTTCTGAATTGTATTTTTCAATGTATTTAGCGATGAGGTTTAGATATTCTGTTCGTTTGTCTGCTGAATTCAATCGAAAGTAATAACAAAGAAACAGTGCAAGTAGAGATGCTCGTTCAATTCGATTGAAAGTCTTTGTAGTTACTGCTTCTGTGTTCTCTTCAATTGCATCACTGGTTTCATAAAACTGCTTATAAAATCGACAAAATCGAGACACATCTCGAAGAGAAACACTGCTCACGTCTTCACATCGACGGATATAATCTTGTGATTCCGATATCATAATCACCAGGTGACGAAGCCATTTTTTATTTTCCAAAGATAGTTTGCATGCATTCAACATAGTTTCAATATATTTCTTTTCGATTTCTTTGTCAAGATGACCATAATCCCAAACATGTTCGAGCATAGTCTCAGGAATAGGAACAACTGAATGAAGTAACGGCAATGTTTCACCATAAATTTGATGTTGCATCTTTGAAGAATATCTTTTCACACTAGCTGTACTCTGTAAACCTTTCGTTTTTGTTTGACGTCGTAGGGGATTACAAGCCCCGAGAAAAACCATGTTTTCTGGTAACGATTCGCCTAGAAGCGTTCGATCACAAACAATTTCTTTTAACAAACCAATATTTGGAGTCGTATTAAATTCATCGAAGAACACCCATACACGTTTATTCTCATCGGTGTTGAGAAGATTTCTTGCTTTTTCTGTATATTCATTCATTTTGTCTACGATCTGATCGTTTGTTACACCAGCATGAATACGAAAAACAAACATTTCATCACTGAGAACTCTTTGACAGAGAAATTGTATTAATGCAGTTTTTCCACATCCTAGAAATTCGGATAGATTATTAATCAATGAAGTAAATAGCTGATTTTATTACCTGTTTCTCCCATAATTAAAACCGGTAGACCACTTTCAACACGTAAATAGATCAATAACATCTTAATATAGTTATCTGCTGTTAGGATATATTCTGATTTCAGTTTTAAAGCAACATCTATTTGAAATTGTTCGATTGCTGCACTTGTGCCGGACTTATCTGGTCGAATAAGAGATCCACCATTTGAACACGAAGGACATTTTTCACTATCATATTCACATTGTTTGTAGCATGCCAAACAAGTGGATTTTGTTACGAGATATTTCGTTGATAAGGAAGCTAGTCGAAGAAAAAGCTGTTCATGTGACAATTCACTTGGATTGATAAGAAATTTTTGTAATTCTGTTTCGGCTACTTTGGTTAATTCAATTACATTAGCAGCTTCAGCATTCATTTTTGACGAGCGTTTTTTAAATGCAGATAAAACCTTTCGCTTAACTATAGTTCCCTTCGAATGAGGTTTATTTGCTCTCTGAAAGTATGATCGAAATGCATTGTTCACTGATTGTGGTATATCTGTTGATTGTTTAAACACAAATAAAGGATCGTAAGAATGAGTAAAAATAACAGTAAATGGTAGTGCATTATCCCATCGGATAATAGTATCACTAGTTGATGTTGTAGTTTCATTATTTTGTGCGGCTCGTTGATTTTGACGAGCTGCTTCAACACTGAATGATGTAAAATAACCAGCTGATTCGAGTAAATTAGTCAAAATATCTAAACGTACAGTTGATGATTTTTCAGCTACACCAATACAAAAATAACCACTATTCGAGAAACCATGAAATAGATTATAATAGACTGCGACGAAAATAGATAATTGTGTCCAAGAAATAAATTTAATTTTCTTTGTTGAAGGAAAATGTTTATCTAACAATAAAATACATTCGGATTGACTGATAAACGATATTGTTTCATCATTGACTTCTTTTTCATCGATCGTTTTATCACAAATATTTCGTAGATAGTTGGCAACTAATTGAATATCTGATGATGTATTGTCTAATTCGCTCCAATCCATACTCTCGATATGATGTCTTTGAATATATTTGAATATGACGATTGTACTTAACAGACTATTTAAAAACGGTGAAGAATCTAGTTCGATAAAGATTGGTATTTCAACGGGTATATCGACAGATGTTTGATTAAATCGGAAACATCGAAAAAGAATTAGAGAGTACAAAAACTCGTTGAGTTGCTCAACATTTTCAGTTGGACCAATATCAATATGAAGAGCAATAGGAGATGATGGTGATTGAATTCTTTCATCACGTAATCGTTGCATGAGAATATCGACACTCATATCACCATTAATCGAAAATTTTACTTGTTGCTTTTCGCGTCGTTCAATTTCTTTGCGTATGAAAAATGATTTACTTAATCCTGATATTTTCGATGTGACAATCATGCATCGATTTCCGATGAGCTCTTTGATTGTATTTGTTAGTGTTTCTTCATTGAGTAATTCTTGATCACGAAATGTTCGAACAGTCGAATGTGATTTTAAACTATTACTTAAATACAATTGTAAACTTAGAATATTCGTTATAATTCCTAAACGAAAACGATGTTTCGGTGATTGATTAATTAATTCGATGAGAAGTTGAGCTAAACGATCCTGAATAATGATTGATAATAGTTCAGGTCGAATCAATTGATGTAACATTTGGGAATAGAAACAACGGTATGCAAATGCTCGAATTTCTGTCCAAGTTGTAGATCTTGTACAATAGAACAATTGATTAGCCATTGGTCGTGAGTTTTCGTTCAAATGGAACAAAGATAGAATAGCACGTAAAATACCACTATCAGTTGTTTCAATTAGAAAGATTTTGTCGATTTTTTCATTTTCTACGGCTGAAAAACCTTCGTTATCGTAGTTGCTTTGAAGAACTGGAACAATATTCTTGAGAAGATCTGAAGGAGTTTTAATTTCATTTGCTAATACTTCTGCTCCAATCGATGTGGGATCAACACCCATAAACTTGAATAGATGATATGTCATATGTGTTGGTTGTGCTATTTCTTGGTTACGAATAGCTTCTTCAATAATACTAAGCTGTTGATAGGATAAATAAGTCAGATTAAGACATTTTCTATATCTAGCACATAATTCTTTTCCCCATTGGTCAAGTTGTTCTGTTAGCGTTTTCTTAAATTCTTTCAATTCATCAAAATTTCCTTCTTGACACGTAAATCCTTGTTGATGCATTGAATATTGCTTAGCAATGGGATAGCCTGATGTATATAGTGATCGAAAATTTTGTAGGATTTCTTCAATTGTATCAACTAACGAAATAAACAATTCCAATTGTTCAATATCATGTTTACTATAATTCTGCAAATCATTGCCATTGTCTTGTGCATATTGAACGAGTTTTGCACGATCACGAAGATCATTGAGATCCACAAATGAGATCGGATCCCAATTGTTATTTGTTGTAGTTGTATGAACATCAAATTGATAATTGTATAAATGAATCGTTCCTTCTGAATGAAGTAAACTGAAACACAATTGACCATTGTTTATTATGTCGAGAATACGTTGTTTCTTCGATTGTTCTTTACTTTTCGATTCACTATGCATATGTTGAATCATACCTAGATTTTTCGAACAAGATTCAAAACTTGATAGAAGATTTTCGATTCCATTGTCTTTTGCAATTTCTTGGAGACAATTGATGATATCATCGAATGTTAACGTTTTTCCTGTTTGAATTGTCTCCATTTTTGTATTTAACGTTGAAATTGATCTTGTTAGTTTAATAAAATCTAAAATAGTTGTCGTATTCATTGATGCTTCATCCCAATCGTTGACAACTTCCAGCAAATCATCTTCATCAGCCTTCGTAAATGAATATAAAAAGGTCAATAAATCATTCGACAAATTCCAATGACTGATAAGTTGACACATAGATTCATCATATTTATTTAAATATTCATTAGAATATTTCTGATAAATTGTAATACATGCATTGACCGTTGTTGAATCATTCATATCTATGATTGATTGAAGAATAGTCAGTGTATTTTCAATTTCGATATCGTATTTTAAACATAGACTAATACATCCTTTTGAAAAATTAATAATTTGATCTCGATTTTTCCAAAAACCAAGTAAGATTTCTAATCGAGAAAAGGTCCGTCCAACGATTACTAATTTCATAATACTTAATTCTTTGTCAACCAACTGTTTCTCAGGAAAAAGATTTTGTAATTCAGGAAATATGGGTTCATCCTGTGTACTACACATATACGATAAATACTCAATAAATCGATCGAAAACATTAGAAACAACCTTCAATTGATCGTGACAAGTTCTCTCTTCTTGTTCTATATGGATACCATAACAATCATTACTCTCTAATTGTTGTTTTAGAAAATTTCTCCATGCGTTTGATTCGATAAATGTATTCAAATACTTTGTATAATCTTGGATGGCAATTAATTCGTCAGGAAGTTGAAATGTTTCAACACTTCGTTGATTCACATTTTCATCGAGTTTTGATATCAAATCTATGTAGTGTTTCAAATCCGGTGAATTTGTGCAATAATGTAAAATACATTTTTTAATATTATTTCTGATATTCAAAACTGTTTGAAATTTTCTATCAGCTTCTGTAATCAACGATTCAAACGAAATATTTTTTCCGACTATTTCTCCAATTCGTTCCCAAATATCACAAATTATCTGTCGCTTATCAGGTTTTAATCCAATCCAAATTTGTGTTTCCTCAATTTGAAAGTTGTCTGTTTCCCAATCTGTCCATATACTAAGTAGATCCTTGATAATTTGCTCACGAATCGGGATTGTACTAAATGATTCTTCCATTAAAACGTTGTAGATTAATGTTATCCCTTTTGCTTTATCGAAAATTATTTTTAATAATTCATCTTTTGTTATTTCGATTAGTTCACATAGCGCTTCAATTAAATCATGAATGAGAAGACTCTTGTATTGTGATTTTCTATCGAGTACTATCAATTTCGCCAGAGGATTTCTATCGTTTGTAAATTCTTTTAATATTGTGACTTTTTCCTCTGATACAACTATTTCCTGGTAGCGTTTTGTAAATTTAACACGAAAGAATTCATTTTGAATGCTTAAAAGAGCATTTTCAATTGTTTGATAGATATCTTCTAAAAAAACAAAGAATTCATTCATTTCTCAAACACGCAATTGAAATACTACCTAAGAATTGAAAGCAAAAGTGTGCAAGTTTATCAATAAATATCACCTGGAATTCATCGTCACCAGTCGACAGGTCAAACGAATTAACTAACCGATCGGTTGATTTTAAAATACTAAATAGAGTCGGTGTACTAACAACTGCTTGCCTCATCCATTCAAAAAAATAATATAAGCGTGGATTCGGATTCGAATTCAGATCACTATTTCTCCACATATAATCACTGTGTGAATTCCAATGTAAAATAATGTTTCTCCGTATATAATCAAAGCGTGCATTCAAATCATTCTCATTCGTTCTCCATATATCGCCTTTAGCTAAGAAACATTCAAACCATATCAGGTAATACTCAATGTGCTTTCCTGGTGTTAAACTTCTGTCAAAAGTTTTAAAGATATCAACTGATTGAAGAAACTGATGTTTGTAAATGCGAGTAAATATCTGCGAAACAAGCTTCATATTACTGTCATTGATTTTTAAGTCATGAAAATAATCCTTTGTAATCTCAGCTAATTTGTTGCTCTTTTCAATGGTTTCTTGAATATATGTTAAAAATTCATTTTGATTAGGATTATTCTCGAGAAATTTCACTAGAAATGATAAACCATCAAGATCAACTAAAGCAGAAAGAATTTAACTGTTAATTCTAATTCGTAAATACAAATATTTTTTACTTTCAAATTGCTTGTATGTAAGACGTTCTTCAAGATAATCACGAAATAATTCTTTAAAATTTTCGAAATCAACAAGGACTTCAGAGATAACATCGAGACATTGTGTTAAAGCTTTTAAAGATTTAGCAAGAATCAAGTGTTGAATTTCGATTTCTGCAGGATCAACCATTGTAAACAAAATAGCCCAGTCCGAACTGCCAACAATCGAATAATTCAATTGACCGAGTAATTTGAGTAATTGATTAGCAATCTGTTGACGTTCAATTTGCTCAGTCAATGTTTGAAGAAAGGCTAATTCATGATTTTCTCGAGAATATTGACGTGTAGAATTAGTTAATTTAATACAAAGTAACGTCACTAAACCATTGTCAAATAATGGGCGATCATCTTTATCAACTAACTCATACAATGCGTTAAATTGTTCATTTACACGATGCAGAATCTTACAAGCAAAATTGATGCTTGATTTATCCGAATCATTAAAACTTCTAGTGGGAATTGATACTAATCCAATCATACGAAGAACAATTTGTAATGCTTGAAAAGTTTCCTCTGATTTGTCCAATGCGACTGGTAACAATCGTTCACAATATTTGAAAAATTCGTTAAAATCGAAGTCTTTGTAAGGGTCAGATTGATTCGATAAGAAAACTTGAAATTGTTCAAATAGTATTGGGAAAAAATCGAATGTTTTTTCATGCAATAAATAGCATGTGTATAAGCACAAATTAATAAAACCATCTGTATTTTTACCTAGATAAAATAATCGAGAATCGATTTATTCGATAGAAAAATCATCTTACCAGGAAAATTTTGTGCAAATTTTGAATCAAATTCGATATCGAAGAGAAAATTATACTTGTTGTCAATATAATTCGCCAATGGATGTTCTGCTCTATGTTTCTCAAGATGAGTCACACTTCCAATTGTCAGAACACGATGAGTACCTTGTAAACTAAATCTTTTTACGGGTTTTAATTCGCCATCGAGCTGTAAATAAAGTTGCTCATCGGCCTCTTTTTTTAACACAAAATCAAGTCGATGAATAAATAAACTAGACTTTTCCTTATAATTAATTTCTCCCGTCTTGTCAAACATGAGCTTAAGTTTATTTTCAAAATTCGCATAGATGTATATGTCTTCATTTTTTTCATATATACGAGCATAATATAAACGTAGTTGTTTTGTTTCCATTGCTTAATTGTCTACAATAAGAATAAAAATGAATAAACTGTGTAGTCACCATTAGTTTTTATATGTTCTTCTTATCAGGGAGAACATGTTAAACAGAAAATAAGATACGTCAGCTATTCTCTTTCTTCGAAATTCTCTCTCTGCAAATAAGACTTTTGTTTTATAGATAGATATATTTATTAAGATAATAAAACAAAACAAAATGCAGTTATGTTTGTTGGTAAACCATGCAAAAACGAAGTAGTCTTTTTTCGGCGAAAAAAGCACTTCACCGAAAGACGACTTTTTCGCAGTCTTCGACTATCTCATCCACACCTTTGAAGTGCAAAAATGTTCTTCAGAAAAACGGTGATTTCCTTTTTTTCAATCAAGAATAATGAGAAAGCAATAAACAGTACATGATCTCTGAAAAAATTAGCTAAGAACATGGATAAATTCGAAAGATACTACTTTGCACCATCTATTCATAATAATTCGATATTCGAATACACTAGGATTGGTTAAAGATAACTGACCAATTATATCATCATATCAAACTAAGTAAAAAAAAATTTTATTTTTAGTTTTTGGTTTGAAAGTACTTTGTAATCACACTGTCTTATCGGTACTCACTTTTATATTGATTCGATTATAAATTTCGTGTTTAGGTGTGAAAATACAATGACATTTTAAAACGCAATAGTTCATGAAGATTCACTTTTCTTTCAGATGTTACGATGTTCTGTATTTCGTCTATTCAATCAAAGAAATCCTTTATCACTATCATATCGAACTGTCTACCGTTCTGTTCTCGATAATCCCGATAAAATTGCTGTTGTTGACTCGAATGGTCAATACACTTATTCACATCTACTTTCAGCTAGCGTTCAACTTCGCGATAAACTTCTCTCTGTTACTGACGCAAACCAAAAATCAGTTAATAAACGTATTGCGTTTCTTTGCAATCCAGATTCTTCGTTTGTTGTCGCGCAATGGTCATGTTGGTTGTCACGTGCAACATGTATTCCACTCTGCAAAGATCATCCTCAATCATTAATTGATTATTATATCGATGATGCTAAATGTTCACATCTAATTGTTTCACCTGAATACGAGAAATTACTTCGACCATTAGCTGATAAATACAAAATTCCATTGATTATCGTTACAAATAAAGATATTCAAGCAGGACAATCGAAAAAAGTTCTAAACTCGTCAAATCAAGAACAATTCGACGTTTTTTCGAAGAGTACAGATGATGCTCTTATTTTATATACATCAGGAACAACAGGCAAACCAAAAGTAGAAAACTAAATTCTTGTGAATCGATAAACTCTTAAATAAGAATCGTTCTTTGAGGGTGTTGTTCATACGATTGCTACTCTACGTGCACAAATGGATGCGATGTGTTCTGCTTGGCGTTTAACAAAAAAAGATACAGTTCTAAATGTTCTTCCATTGCATCATGTTCATGGAATGATCAATTGTGTTATGTCACCTTTGTATGCAGGTGGAACTGTTGTTATGACGAATAAATTCGATTCTGCACAAGTACGAAACCGATTTTTTGTCTCTTTTATGAAATTTTGTTTCGTAGACATGGGATCATCTACTTAATGATAAAAATCCACCTATCAATGTTTTCTCAGCTGTACCGACGATTTATATAAAATTAATTGAATATATTAGTAAATCATCACAACAGAAAGACGTTAAGAAGCTCTGTTCTGATCATATGCGGTATTAAATATCAAAAATTTGTAAAAAAAAACTAACAGTTCATTGTCTTTTGTTAATAGATTATTTCTATCCGGTTCATCGGCTTTGCCTGAATCGACATTTCAAAAATGGCGTGATCTAACTGGTTTTGAAATTGTCGAACAATTTGGTTCATCTGAAACCGGACGTGTTTTGTCAAATAAATTAGGAGGAAAAAAAATACCTGGTAAAAACTAATCGAACTAAATTAGACAGCATTTTCTTTATTCGCGTTTTCAAGGTCGTGTCGGTTTACCAATGCCTGACTTAAAATTACGTTTAGTTCAAAAAGATCAAAACGATAATGATATCATTGTCGCCGAAGGTACTTATGATAAAGTCAATATATTACAAAAAGAACACAATGGCAAAGTCGAAGGTGAAGTTTATGTCAAAGGTCCAACGATCTTCAAATATTATTTCAATAAAGAAGAAGCAACACGAAAAGCATTCGATTCCGAAGGATACTATCTGATGGGTAGATATTCGCTCTTGTTTTTTCCTAATTACGACAAAAGAAAAGAATTCTATTCGTAGGTGATATGGCTGAGTATGATAAAGAAAATAATACATTCCGAATTCTTGGTCGATCATCAGTTGATATCATTAAATCCGGTGGTTATAAAATTTCGGCATTAGATATTGAAACTGTTATTCTTCATCATCCACTTGTAAACGAATGTGTTGTCATTGGTGTTAAAGATTTAGAATGGGGCGAACGTGTAACAGCTGTTATTGTTTTACAAGCAGGCAAAACGGAAAAAGATTTAACACTTGAACAATTACGAGATTATTGCAAAAAGAAATTAGCTACATATCAATGTCCAACACAATTGAAAATCGTTGATAAACTCGAACGAAATGCTGTTGGCAAAGTGAATAAAAAAGAATTAAATGCAAAATTATATCCGCCATCAGGAAAAGATAAAAAATAAGAAATAAACTCAAACGAATTCGAAATTTTAATCTATTTTTTGTGATTCGAAAAACGCAAAGATTTCTAGTTGTAGTAATTCTCTTATTCTGATCTTAGTTTCGATTATTAGTTCTAAAAAATAAAATATTTATTTTACAGATGATATATTCTCGTGTAATTCTTCTTTCATTACGAAAGAATCTGTTCAATCTAAAACCATCATTCCGTTGTTCATTTTCGACATCATCCCGTCCGATCTACTATGAATCCGTTTCTCGACATACGAATAATGTAGCTTTAGTTGATCAATCATCATCATACACCTACGGTCAACTCTATTCCCTTTCCCGTCAATTATCTCGTCGACTTATTCCTCTAGGTCAACAACAACAGCAAAAATCTACTGACGATTCAGTAAATAAACGAAATCTTCAAATCGGTGTTCTCTGTCCGAATGATGTTTCATTCGTTGTTGCCATGTGGGCATCATGGATGGTAGGCGCAACAGTCGTGCCTCTTTCAGCTCATCATCCACCTGCATCACTTGCTTATTTTCTAAGCGACGCACAATGTCGAGGTGTCATTGTTGGCGATGAGAAAAGCAATGATTTAATTAAATCGACACTGTCAGCTCATTCACAAGTCGATATACCAATTGTTCATATCAATAAAAAATCACTTGTATCAGCGAATATCAATGAAGATGTTAATAATGATTTATTATTATCAACAGCAAATATTGATAGAAATGAACGGAATAATGCATTGATTATTTATACAAGTGGAACAAGTGGAAAGCCCAAAGGTTGTGTACTTACATTTGATAATATTCACGCGCATGTTGATTCAATGGTAAAAGCATGGCAATGGAAAAAAGATGATGGTAGATCAGAAAATTGTCAAAATTGAAATAATTTCTTTTCTTTTTTTTTTGTTCGTATTTAGTTATCTTGCATGTTTTACTTTTACATCATGTTCATGGACTTATAAATGCACTTTTAACACCACTCTATGTCGGTGCAACAGTAGTCATGCTTCCGCATTTCGATCCATCGAAAGTAATTCGGTAGAAATTTCTCAGCAAGTCTCTGTTTGATTTTTTTTTTACTTAGACATGGGAACATTTAGTTCATCCAGGTTTCGATCGACATATTAGTGTGTTTACAGCTGTGCCGACGATTTATTCGAGATTGATTCAAGATTATGATGCTAAATTAGCATCACGTCCGCAAACACGAGATTTCGTTCGTGAACAATGTTCACAAATGATTCGTTTGATGATGTGCGGTTCAGCTGCTCTACCTGAAAGCATCTTTCGACGATGGCATGAAATAACTGGACATAATCTTCTCGAACGTTATGGCATGACTGAATGTGGAATGGCATTGACGAATCCATTGCATGGCGAACGAATACCAAGTGAGATTGAATTGTTTCTTTATCGAATGAGGTCGGAATGTTCTTTTAGATACCGTTGGTCGACCGATGCCTGGTGTTAATATTCGAATTGTGAAAGAAAATAGTGCAGCATCGACAGGCTATGACACATTAGTCGAAGCCGATAGTGAGAATACGAAAGTAGTAACAGTAGAAAGTGAGTTGGTTCTTTTGTTTTTTTCATTGACATTGATTGAAATTAACTGTTAAAGATACAAATGAACCTATCGAAGGTGAATTACTCCTTCAAAGTCCGACTTTATTCAAAGAATATTGGCGAAAACGTAATGAAACTCGTGCAACATTCACATCCGATGGTAGTTTCTTCAAAACCGGTGATATCTGTCGATATGGTCGACAATCTATGGATATAATCAAACGTGCTGGCTACAAATTATCAGCTTTAGACATTGAACGTGTTCTCTTAGAACATGAAAACATTGCTGAATGTTCAGTTGTCGGCATCGAAGATGCAAATTTAGGTCAAAAAATTGTTGCTGTGATTGTTGCCAAGAGACCCAATAATACAAGCGATTTAACCATCGACAAAATTCGACAATATGGTAAACAACAATTACCAAATTATTCTCTTCCCGATTCAGTAACTCTTCTTGAACAAATACCACGAAATGCTATGGGCAAAGTTAATAAAAAAGAACTTGCGCGTTTAATAGTTTAATATGCATATTGAAATCACTGTTTTGACCAAAAAGACAGAAAGAATGAAAGAAAACAACAGAGTACAGAACTACATTCATGACAGAGCACAAAAAAAAATATATAGAATAAATAATTTAATCGACTAGAGTTTAGAAGATCAGAAACGAAAACACTTTGAAGAATTAGATTAAGAACATTTGATTTTCGTAGGGTTTGTTTTACTTGTCTTTTGGAATATCACTATGAACTGTTTGTTGATGATTTGATTCTTGTCGATTTGTAAACACGTACGAGCAACGACGGAAAATAATTTATGATGAATGATCATAAACAAAGTTTGATGTATATGAGCCCATAAACGATAATACCGACCGATAAACGGATCGAATTGAAAAGGACATAAAACACCATTTAAATTGACCCAAGTTAACTAAATCAAAGAAAGTCAATGATTGTGAATTGAATAGTTCAAATGACGTAATTACAAGAGACACTGGTTGTAAGACAAAATGATGATAGATACGAAATGCAGCTATCGATGATATCGTCCAACGAAACGATCCTACTGGCTCAAGACTGTAACCGCCTTGATTGAAGAAGAAAAACATTTAGTTGTTTTTGGTTTTCATTTTTAAAAACATCAATGCTAACCATGAGATGTGAGAAGGAATATTGGTACAGTTAGAATGAGTATATGCTGAATGTAATAAAGTTCGACTTCAAATGGAAATAAACGCGTTGCTGTCACCGGAAAATAAATTGCTAGTGTGCCACCATTGAGCATTCCTGCATGCAGACGATACAGACCACGTGTATAATAATTGGATGAAAATGTGAGCAAAATAATCTGCAACGAAATGGATTCGTTCGTTTGTTTTTCAATCAATGAATGTTTACTTGTATTAAAGTAACCATGTGACATGGATTGAGTATATAAATAAAACTTCGTGATGCTAGTTTAAATCCAATTTCGATTCCCCAAAGAAGTGCATAGACAACAAGAACTAATCGTCTTAGGACACTTGGTCGTCCTTGTCGTTCGCGAGCATATTCGCGAGGGAATGATCTGCCTAAATCACTTTTTGCATAGTATGTTGCATAATAAATTTCACATGCTGCAACAATAATTGTTAGAAGTGTTTCGACTAAACGCTGCCGCAGTGACGAATGTGCAGCACATTCGATTCCGCCGTCATCTGCCCATGGTTCCGTGCTTTTAGCTGAAAAATTAATCCCTGTGTACGTCCACTCGAGCATTCCACGCACGATCTACAAAAAAAAACAGAAAATCTATTTAAAAAAAACACAAAATTTGTTTGCTCGAGACAAATCTATTTATTTGTACTACTAAAAACAAACAAATGAACAAATCACACTGTTTCTTTTTTCTTTTTTTCTCTTTCCATTGACTAAAGATCTTCTAAATGTGTATCCTTGAGTTCGGAATTGGTTGGTTGAATCAATTTCACACCGGGTATATCTTGATCGAAGAACCAATTATATTTCGTGGGAAAATATTCCGCATGCATACGATTCGCATCTCGATCGGCAAGTAAACGTGCAACAATATGTTTCATATCGACCGGCCATTTCTCTTGATCATCAACTGAGATATTCATTTTATTGAAATTCAACTGATCTCCGATAGTTAAATGTCCATTATGTGGAAATAATTTACTCGCACCAATATCATCCAATGATGGAACGCCATCATTAAATATCAATGGTTTTATTCGTACCATATGTTTACATACAAAGAGATGTTTATTTATAGATGGAACATTTTTAACGATCACTGTTAAGATATCCCATTGCTAGAAAGAAAAACGAGTCGAACATTGATGAAACATGTCTGAATAGCACATACTCGTTTGCCGTAACTAATGAAACCGAGTTTTTCAAGTGCTTCTTTGACATAGTAGGTTTCTCCAAGTGTCGATTGAATTTTGGTTACAACATGAAATTTATGTGGTGGTTTAGTTCGATCAATCATCGGCTCGATCAGTGATCGTTGCGAGCCTTGTTCCATGGGAACTTCTTGCAAGGCTGTATAACGAAAACGATCGCGAAAATTCGATTGTTTTGGTTGTAACGGTACATCGTAATTGACGTCTTCACGATTGTGAAAACCTTTCTTATCAGCAACATGATAAGACCGCTCACGTGCGTTGTTTATCGACGATAAGGATAGACATCGAATAGGTGTTGGCTAAATGCAAAAGAATAAATCAAATGTCTGTTCAATATGTAACCTACACTCGACGATTTGACAACGAGATAAATCAATCTCGAACGAAGCATGATCTAGAGAAGACGAGGAATAATCATAATATCAATCAATGTATTGATTTCTTTCTTGATTTTTTTTTTCAAGAAACTGTACACACACACAGAAACAAATAACAAAAAAAGAGAAAGAAAAGTTTAGTAACGCTTTCGTTTGAAAATGTTCGGTGCCCAATCGACCGGATGAGTTTCTTCCGTCTGAAAAACAAAACGATGATCAAACGAGAAAATTCGAATTTGAGTTTTTCTCCTACCGCTGTTTCGTCTTCTTTGTAGATTTTAATTGTTTTGTCAGCTTCACATGTGATCAATCGACTACCACTTTGATCGAATGTCATCGCGTAAATACCCATTTCAGGATCGATCGAGCCCGGTTGTGGAATGGTTTGAAGACGTTGAAAATTATAACCTGTTTTCCAATCCCAAAAATACAACGAACCATTGTCAGCTAAACGAAAGATTTGTTGTTGTCGTTTTTGCGAATAAAACTTAAGAAAATCTTTCACATACCACCCGAGACAAGAACATTGTCAGCGTTAGCAGCCAATGAATTAATAATCGCATTATGACCGCTTAGATTTTGAATAAATTC
>ERZ781399.2051-NODE-2051-length-16882-cov-4.139300_pt1 | contig 16882 bp, 11 predicted proteins | sample MGYA00511014_ERZ781399 | MGnify/ENA primary metagenome ERZ781399 (study PRJEB29847, sample SAMN06458254) | wastewater metagenome | isolation source: Wastewater bioreactor | place: South Africa: Cape Town | study: EMG produced TPA metagenomics assembly of the...
CGTTGTTGTTCGTTCGTTCGTAGTTAGATGTTAACCACACCACAAGAATTGCTCTGTCAATCTATTCGTACGGAGTGCGAAAAATCATCAACTTAGTATTCATTTGTCGCGTGTTCTTGACGAAAAAACAAGAAGAAAACTTGACTCTAGCGGAAATAGTCAAGGTGTTTTTTAATACTGCGTGAATAGTCTCTCAAGTTGACACAATTGCCACCTTGAATCGATATCCAATCAATGAAGGAGAAAAATCGAATGTGAATAGCCAATAAACGATGTGTTCTCTTCTCTTCTCTTTTCGCTGCTGCAAACATCGAATTTGTCAGCCAGTCAGTCGAGTTGCAATTCAATTTGTTTTTGCATCAACGAGATACTAATCAGGTGAGTTGACTCTTCGTCAAATCGATCGAATCCATTTCAATGTTTTTCTTTTCGACAAAGAAGCTGTCTATTAAAAGCGTTAATTCCTCAGCACCTTTTCTTTTTTGTCTTGTCTTCATTTATTCGGACTAAATTAATTTATGAAAATCACACGCGCAACAATTTCTCTTTCATCCTGTCAACGTATCTGTTTAGATTTTCTTTTTCTTTTGTCTATCGAAATAAAATATCATTAGAACGAAACGCTAGGTGTGTATAAGCTAGTGTTGAGGTGATGCACGAGTTCGATGTAACATCAAATAGTTTCATAACGGGGGAAAACGTTATTACCACCTGATAATAAATCGTCGTTTATTGTGTGATGCCTCATTGATAATGACAGTAAATTTTCACTTTGATTACGTAGTCATATGTAAAGAAGAAAGTTTCTGCTAGGATAATTAGATCGGGTGCCGCCCGATTAATCTTCTTTCGATGTGGATATGTCGACATTTCGAATCCATGATTAATAATCGAATTTTTCTTCTTCTCCTATTCTCCTCTTCTCTTCTCTTCTCTATAAATATATTTTTCTCGTTTCAGACATAACAAACATACATATCGATTATGAATTCACTTGCATCAATTCTCTATTCATCATCATCAGCAGCTACAAAGAAAAAACGAAAGAATCTCTCTCTCCAACCAACATTAAAATCTCTCCCAACGAAAAAATCAACTCATTGTCAATTCGGAATGTTGCTTCGTTCGTCGACACCGAAAAGTTTACAAACAAGAATTCAAACAACTATTAAAGGTAAAAACGCGAGATGAGAGCTAATTGATTATGAAAAGAAGTTGATCAGTTAACGTTCAAATCGAAAAAGAAAAACTCACAGTTTTATGTTAAACGAATATCAATAGACTTAAAAGGAACGACAGGATATCCTTTATTGAGCGAGTGAGAAAGTAAGTAAGTAACTGAGTGTATAAGCGCTAAAAAGAACAGCATCACTTCACGTTTTCTTAGCTTGTTCGATACATAGAGTAAAGCCTGTGATCAATAAACAACAATCGTCGTTTTATAAACAGAAAACTGTGAGAATACACTTCAACCTACTATCGATGAGGAAGTTATTTCACACGCAAGTGTTTGATTAGACTTTCTTTCTCCAAGTTAAGCAAATAGACAGTAAACACACACACATTCGAATGAGATTTTCAATCCTCAAGAAAAAGACCTCGTGGCTATTGCATCGATAAATCGACAAAAATACATCGATGTTGTCGGCATGTTTTCGTCTCTTTGAACATGTCATCGAATAATCCGCCCTTCATTCATTTAGCCTACTTGAACTTGAGTTTCAAGTCTAGAAAGAGAAATTAATTTCTTTTGCTCTGTCATATACATACGAATATCAATTGACTCGAAAAGACAAATGAAAACATGCGTCGAAGACAAGAATGCTCTTGAATAACTTGTTGACTTGGGTGTTTAGTCAAATATCAAACAAACTACACGGCCGACAGCCGACAATTGTTTTCTATCAAGTATTCAATTTGTTTTTCTTCGTCTTCTAGCTCATCCGACAACATTGTCATCGCCGTCATCGACATCTTCAATGTCTCTATCGATCAATTCATCTGCAAGTCCTCGCTGTTCGACTCCTCTATTTTCTAAACAACGACGAACTCGACCGTTCATTGTTTGTGAACTTTGTCGACAACGGGCTTTTCAATCACCTAATGCAAATCAAAACGATAATCCCATGCGAAAAGAACAAGATAAACCATCAGCTCACCATCATCATTCTGCATCTCTACACTATTATCAATATCAAATGAGCAAAAGCATTCGTTGTCGACAACGACGAACAACACTCGATCAACTTCTCGTTTGGATCGTCTAATCTCACCGATTTTCACTATTATGTTTTTTGTCCATGAGAACAGTAGATAGTTATTAATTCACGTTGAATTTTTCTGTTTTTTGTACATAGAAAACTTAATTTGTTCGATTAGATTTTCTTTTCGTGTCCTATGTATTATTATCTTATTATTAATAAATAAATAATTATCTATTGTAAACACACAAATGATTCGTTCTGCTTGTGAAAATAATTCACCAATTTTGATACGGATTGTGGACAACAGCTCGTGGACATTTTCTCAGTCACTGGAACTAAACTCGACATAATGACACGGTTATGCTTATCAACAACATCGTCTATATCATACCTTATTTTTTCCTTCCTTCCTTCGTTTCCTTCGTACGTTAATGATTAATTGCTCATCGTATTCGCTTAATGAACGTTCATATTGATGAGTAGATGATGAAATATTCGTTAATAGGAAGGAGAAATTGATTATTCGTCGAATAATTACATGATTTCTTTTTCTCCGGAACCAGAATATATATAATGAAAATTAGAAAACATTTTTCAACATATCATTCAAAAATGAACTTTCCAACATGGTCCTATCCAGCTTCGCCATTTCAACCAACAAATTATTATTCGTATCCATACGTGTCATCGCCATACAATCCGCCGAGTACATCAATTCAAACAAGTTTAAATTCGTCATCTGGTTATGAAAGTGCTGCGAATGAAATCAGTTTTCAGAATTCACCACCGTACAAAATTATGCCACCGCAACATTTGAATGTTATCAACGACGACGATGAAACCGATGAAAGTCTGACCGCAACAATCAATGAAGATTATCAACCAGCTTCGAAAAAACGCCGTGTTCTTTCGCGTCCGCAACGTCAAGAAGCCAATCGCCGAGAACGTCAACGAATGGAGATAATCAATGGTGCTTATGAAGATCTACGTAATGTCCTTCCATTTAAAAAAGGACGAAAACGACAGAAAATGTCTCGTATGGACACTGTCGATGGTGCTATTCGTTATATTCAATCACTCCTCGAAACTCTTCACGGACCAAACTATGTTCATCAGTTCAAAATGTGAAAAAAAGACTGCTGTATTTTTTTAGTTCTTATTATGTAATAAAATAGCTTCATGAAAATTTAACATAGGTTGTTTTTTATTAAAAATCTCTTAACACGTTTGATCATGTCTGATTTTGGGGTTGTACAGGTGGACGGTTTTCTGGTGTATGTTTATGATGATTAACGATGTTTGGCTGTTGGATGGTTGGGATATTTTTAGAACTTTTCTCTTCATCTGGTTCGTGTTGATATTTATGTGTTAGTTAAGGATAAATATTCGGTAATGGCTATCATATCAGAGGAGAAGTTTACTGTTAATTTTGCGTATATTTCCATTCTTCAAGGCTAATTTTGTATAGTTGGTGTGAACTATTAAACGCTTTCTTTATGCTGGAAAGTGATACTTGATTGTTACAGGGATGGAATGAAGTTTGTTCGCTTTGCGTAATGGAATGTATTCATAAGAATTGAGCATAGGTTGTATTTATTTGAAACATTTTGAAATATGGGGGGTTAGTTCTTTAGGCCATGCATGGATGGACGATTGTGTGTTGTTTTTTTTATATAGATGTTGTTGCTACTTGTGACTGATTATTTGTTGTGTGGTCGGAATCCGATAGTCAGAGTAAATTTGTGTACTAATTGAATTTATAAGTTAAACAGAGTTGAGGGTGGCCAATTTGTGCATTTTAATATCCAGTAAATCTTATTCTATCTGAATAAAAGGTCGTTGTTAATTCGATACAGCGAACACCGCGACGAGGACTTCATGGTCCTGATGATGTATTTTTTAAGACATTAAGAGGCTTCTGATCTGTTTTAGTAATTTGGATGCAGTGAATTGCCATGGAGATTTATATTTTAGTAGAAGACCTGACGTTGCATGGTTGGTGTGAACAAATGGATCACGCGTGTTGTATTTGTATTCGACATTTAATATTGGTACACGGATGAAGTGAAGTGATTAGAAAAATACCCGAAATCGAAGATAGAAAAGAGATGTCGCTTGATGTCGGTCGTTTGATGGTGGAAAAATACTGCTGGAGCGATTTAATTATTTTTTAAATAAAAACGAAAAATAATCGATTATTTATAATTTTATATGATTAAATCATTCGACATTAATTAGAAGTTATTTACTGTCCAATCACAATTCGTAGAAAGAGACCTTTGTTTTTTTCTTTCTGTATTTTTCTTTCTTGTCCTCTTTGCACCACACATCACATCGCACTCTCTTCGTGCAGTACAGAAGAGATATATTATTGAGTAATCATTTGCATATATATATTCCTTATTTTGCTCAAAAAACTACAACAACATCACCGCCACCACAGATGGATCGAATTTCTTCTCTGAATGAATTGATCGAGTCCTCGTCGCATCGGTCAACGGATATTTGTCGCTAACATCATGTGTTGAAATCAATTTTGACAAATTACGAAACCATTGTAATGGAATAGTCGTTCGTGGGCGATGCTGATGATTCATACAATCTGCAGGTATGTTAAACGATTTTTTGCATATGAAAAAAAAAGATCATCTTGAATGGAATTACAACAAGTGCAGATGAGTACAAATTTATCTTGCCAAAACACAAGAGCAACGAGAAAAACGAGAGCATTTTTACTGATTTTGTCTATTTGTAGATTTAGACGACAGAGGCAGGCCATAGGAAGAGCCCGTCTTTCGGTAGTTGTCATTCATCTCGTGAACGAGTGAGAGAAACATACACACACACACACTACGTAGCATCATGCATTTACGGTTACATTTGATCGACAGACACAATTTTGTTATATTTTCTTCGCGTTTGTATTTCGATTGTGACACATATATTTATTCTGTTCGTGTATTGTAAATGAGATGACTAGATGTATATTTGTAAATAATTACATAAAAAATGTCGAAATTTCATTGATATCACAGACGAGACCAAAGGTTGAGATTCCATTTTAGATCATCGAATCGATTCAGTAGTGTTTAATCTATTTTCTTGATTGATAAGATGTCAGCCGATACATTAGCAGCGTCTAATCCAGTTGTTAATGACGAAACGACAAATAATACAGAATACGCAGAATACCCTGAACAAACAGATTCGTCGTCTGCAAATGGCGTTTTACATTCAAATGGAGCTGAGGAGAACAATGGCAGTTCGGAGCCAGTCGTAGAAGGACAATCGGAGTCGAGCAAAGACGCCTACGATCCGAATAATCCGTCTGCATTTAATAAATCTGATTTAGAACCCGAAGTTTTTCGCAAAGTGTTCATCGGCGGATTGTCGTACAAAACGGATGAGCAGACATTTCGCGAGTATTTTTCGAAATACGGAAATATCGAGGTAAAACGAACAAATTTCAATGTGAAAACCGTTTGTTTTTTGCGAAATTTAGGACTGTATTATCATGCGTGACCGAGAAAATCGTTCTCGAGGTAAGATAGATGAAGAAAATAGAGGAATTTATTGAGGAATTGAAATAGGTTTTGGGTTTGTGACGTATTCGTCGTCGACAATGGTCGATCAGCTGATGGCTGCGCGGCCCCATGTGCTCGATTCTCGGGAAATCGAACCGAAACGTGCGATTCCGAGAGAAGAAAGTGGAAAACCGGAAGCATCGTCGAGTGCGAAGAAATTGTTCGTCGGAGGAATTCGAGAAGGAACGATCAATGAAGATGATCTTCGAGAATATTTTAAAAAAGTAAGAGATTTCTTAGATAGATGAACGGGAGATGATGTGTTATTCGCTTTTAGTACGGAAATATTATTCAAACTGTTATTATGAAAACCAACGAAGGCAAATTTCGTGGTTTTGGTTTTGTTGAATTTGATGAGTAGGAAAATTTGTTTTTGTTCGAAATTATCGATTGATTAAGTTCGTGTTTCGAATAGTTATGATCCTGTAGATAAAATAGTACTTGAAAAACACCATACCATCAAAGGTAATCCGATAAATGTCGAAAAAGCCTTGCCGAAAGACCAAACCAACCGCGGTCGAATGGCTCAATCACATTACGGTGGTCCCGGTGGTGGTGGCAGCGGCATGCGTGGTCCTCCATCTCGAATGGGCGGAGGTGGAGGTGGCGGTGGCAGCAACAACGGTGGTTGGGGCCCAATGGGCGGCGGACCAAACTACGGTGGAAACAACGGTGGAGGTGGTGGCTACCGATCAGGCGGTGGCGGCTACGGTGGTCCTGGCGGCGATTACGGTAACCGTGGACCTCCGTACGGCGGCGGTTACGGCGGAGACATGGGCGGTGGTAATGGTATGATGGGCTTCGGTGGATCGGCGCCCATGGGTGGAGATAGTTATGGCATGGGCGGATCAGGTCGAGGCGGTTATGATGATGGTTTCGGTGCGTTTGGTCAACCGTCTGGGTTCGGTAGCTTCGGGCAGAATTATGGTTCGTCGACGGGCGGTGGTCCAATGCGACGAGGAGGAGGTGGTGGTGGTGGTCGCGGTAGCGGTGCGCCGTACAGTCGAGGAGCTGGCGGCCGTGGTGGTGGTAGCGGTGGATTTCGTGGCCGAAATCCTCAATAAACATTCGCAATTGATGTCCACTTGTTTTGTTTCTCTTTGTCCGTATTTGTGCGTGTGTATATATTCTCTATTAATATAGCAAATAACAACTAGCAGAGGATGGATTTTGTTCTTCTTTTTTTGGTTTTTCTTTCTCGTTTTTTTCTATAAATATCTATTGACTGTTTGGTTTTGACATGTCGCTTTATTCTTTTTCTTAAAAGTATAAATCTCTTTTCGCTGTTGTTATCTCTATCAGTGTCACTTTTTTTGTGCTAAATAAATGCGTATTACATGCGATGCATTAAATACATCTTATTATTATTATTTTTGCCAAATACTAATCAAACAACTAAACTAGAGAACGAGTAAGAAAAAAAGACGACAAAAAAACAAAGAGCAAATGAAGAATAAGATGCACACAGACAAAGACAACAGCGTCGACTCTGTACACATATATATCACTGTTGTGGACCTCGCGCTGTTCATCGTCGGATTAAATTATTTTTCTTTTTTTTTTGTAAAAGAACCGAAAATGATTTTTGAAGAAAAAGAAGAGCAAAGTAAAATAGATATATGAAATGATCCCACAAAAGTAGATAAATGAAATAAGAAGAAAAAGAAAACGCAAAGAAATTTGTACAATTTATATATTTATGATTGATGGCATACGAATTGAGACGGCTGCTGTTGTCTAGATCCGACGATAAGATGTTCGTTGAACAGCATTATTGATGGTATGAGTCGTCAACTAACTGAATCAATACACTAAAAAACAATCATAGCAGTTCGTTCTTTTAGAGAAATGCAAACTTACATTTATTTAATGTCGGTTACCGCACACAAAAAAAACCCTTTTTCCATAACCAAATCCTCGTCGATGTCTTCATTTTTTTTTCTACGACTGTCGACTTTACCCTGAACTACATAACGAACGACTGACCAGCTTGTCGGCGTTATTCTCTCTTTTCTATTCTTTTTTTTTGTTACTCAAAAAGAGGTAGAATGCAATATTTTTCTTTTCTTGTTCTTTCTCTCTCTCTCTCGTTCACTTGTATTTACATTGATGTCTGGACAATGACCGAGCAACGAGACGTTGGTTAACCGACGAAGAATTATCAAATACAACTATCGACAGAACGAAAAAGAGAGAGAGAAAGAAAGAAGAACCAAATGGGCACAGGAAACAACTACCGATGTTGATGAGTTGTCGATGTGTGCATGAGTGCGAATGTACAGACGTCTAGACAGACCGCTCTTCTAACCTATTTAGTAGTCATCGTTGTGAAGAAGAAGAAGAAAAAAAGAGAGAGAAAGAGAAAGCAAAAGAACGATTATTGAATATGAATGTGTGAAAAGAATGAAAATAAACGATAGATTTTTATTACTCACAATTGGTATTAAGACGAAAGTTAAAAAAAATGTGACACAAGTGGCGCAGACAATGACACTTTTCAATTTATTTGCATGTCTACATGTGATGCATGTTTAAATGTAATTATTCTACGGAAAAGAATTTAACATATCTGGATCATATTACACGTTTATTTTCAATGAACACAAAAAACGAGAGAGAGAGAGAGAGAGAGAGACAATTTTCTAATCGTTCTTTTTTTCTAATTGCGTTTTTGGAGCAATCTGACGATAATTATACATAATCATACATAAAATTGTAACATTAACAAAACCGAATACAATCGATGCTAACCAAATACGGACGAATGTATTTTGTCCTTGAAATTCCAATTGATACGCTTCAAAAAGCCACCAAGCTTGCGCGAATAGCCAAGCAACAAGTAAGAAAAATAAAGTTTTCCATTTCAATTGAATATTTGGCAGAAGTATTGGAATGAAAATGAGATACCAAAGAAAATATTGCGATGTTGTCACTTTATTAAATGTAACAAATGAAAATGTTAAAGCAAATAAACATAATTCCAAACGATTGTATAAACGATAAGAAAATACGATTGTATTGAATAGTTGAGGTATAAATGTTAGAAATGGTAGAACTCGATGATTGGGCACGAGATAAGTTAAATAGAAATACGGTGAAAAATTGTGTCGAGTGTCACGACGAACAATATGATAGAGATAGGTTTCGTATAAATATTCGTAACCGTAATAATAATAGAAGATTCCATTGAGAATCAATGTTGTTAGAATAAAAGAAAGAACCAGTTGAAAACGACGGAATGTTAAACGTAATGATGCTTGATTGTCGATATGAAAGTAGAGAGCAAGCGAATAGATTATTGGATAGATCTTGAAATGAGTAGCTAAAGCAAGAAAAATCTAAAACAAAAATTTGAAATTAACAACAAAAAACGAATAAAGAAATCCTACGCCAGTGAGCCATGTCGATTGGTTTGTTCGTTTAGCATTGTAAAGTGTTGCGAGAACTGTAACAGCAACAATTGATTCATAACTTCCTCGTGTTGCAATCACAGCTGACATTGGATTATAAAACCAGAGAAGAGCATATTTTCGTTGATGATTTGGTAAAATCCACCCGATTAATAAACCAACGAAAACATCACAAATTGAAAATATCAATTTGCCCCAATGTTCATTGAGAAATAGATTTGGCGTGAGTAGATAAGCTAACAACGGCGTATAACGATAAGTTGTTCGACGATAGGGACTTTCATGTTGTAAAACATGATTAGCAGCATCGGTTACAACTCGATAATCGATATCAGTATAAAACGGCCCTTCACCAGCTAATTCATGATCATGAAATTCACTATAGATAATCAAAATAACATGAAATACTAACGAAATAATAGCATGAACAATCAACGATGCCATTTCTTTCGTTTTCAAAACGTGAAAAATAAACACAAGACACACACACACACGAACGAGCTTTGTTTCGTTTTGATTAAACGAAAGGTTAGTACTGATAAACGCCCTCTATCTTTTATGATTGGATTGTTTATTGACAGGTGAACATACATATCGTATAGCATTCATTCATTTCGTTTTCGAGATCAAACAAATTTTTTATGATAAAAATCTCGCAAGGCATGTCAAAACTTTTTCTATTCTTTTCATGATAATGAACAGAAAAAATGTTTGAGTTATTAGAGATTTTTTTTATCTATTTTGTGTATGTTCTTCGTGGTAAACTAATTAGCCGACATTTTTACACTGAATGGACATTAGATAACAACATAGTTTGCCTGTTCCATTGGAATTATCAGTAAATGAAATCGCTGATATTAGTGGTGCTTCGGCGTGTGTGTGTGTGTCGCCTGCTCGATTTTCCTATCGAGAGAGTTTATTCAAGCATAAATAGAATATCTACGGTGCATTTGACTTGAAAGATTAATAGAAGATGATAACAAGATAGTCTTCTGTGATTAATATTTATCTTTTCTGTTTTTCGATGACCATCATCATTAGAAAGTCTTCTTCGTATTTATGTGGGTGTGTGTGTGAAGGAGACAAATGATATACGATTTGTTTATTTTATTATGAGGAAGAGTCACTTCATAATTTCGAAATGACCCACCTGTTGAGACTCAAGACTTCTTCGTGTCTCGCTCTCTCTCTCCTGTCTTTTTGTTTGTTTTGATCCATACGGATTTCTCATCTGTTAAATGCAGACAAATGTCAAAAAAGAAGAAAAATGATTGATCGAGACCGAGCGGTGGACGATGTCAAGAAAATTATATACGAATTATTATGTATATATGCATGGCAAATCCACGGCTGCATTGTGCGTACTGAAGTCATTAGAAAGTCATTTTTCACGCCAATATGCACCTTTCTGCTTGACAGATATAAACCTTTTAGAAATCAATCTGAATATATCTATTTAGGAAGAAAAAAAATCCCAGGTCAACTATGCAATCAATACAGTATTCTTTTCAGGGTGGCGTTAACCCAACGAAGAACAGGATCTTTTTTCTCTGACATCGCTAATCGATATACGATATCAATAGTCTACAAAAAAATGGATGGAGCCTTATTTAAAAAAAAAACCATTTACTTATTAGTACTTGTGCCCTTTTGGTTTGCCTTAGAGTACTTAGATATTACTATAGATCAAAAAGGAAAGAACCGATGTACGAACAGTACAAGTGTTGAAAGACGAAATGTTTATATGAATGAAATTTACGATAGAAAATGAGTAAAAGAGTGTGTAAAGAAAAGTGACGATGCCTGTCATCATCGAGTTGAATGTCTCGATTCTTTTCTCTTTCAATGCTCGTGCTATATGTCAAATGATAATTAGCAACAATACGCTCTTCAATATCCATACGTTCTCTTTCTCAAGCTCCTGTTCCACGTGCTAAATAGATCTATTCATTCTCATATTCTTTCTTTTAGACAATATAAATATGTTCTTATTTCTGGGAATCATCTATCATCACGCGTCTCACTGAAAAATGAGAAAGAGAGTGCGAGGAAGTAAAAGAATGTGTATACATCATCAAAAGATTCTTTTTATTAGATCATTTAGCGAAATTAACTAAAGATCAAATAGGAATCCATTGGGGAATCATTTCAATATTGCTCTATTAAACGAATCATTACAAATAAGATGAAAGATAGAAAAATCAAATCTGTTAAAGTATTTAAAATACTTTTTTTTTACTGGAATATAATGCAGACAAGTTAATTTCTTTTTTGTTTGTGCAAGAGCAAAGAATAACTATTCGACATGCTCAACATACATCTACGACTCGTCAATCAAAGAAATATATTTTCTATGTCTATTTTGAATGATCGAACGATCAGTTGTAATAACAGTAACAGACATGTTCATATCGTACAACTGCAATGATCATAATGAGCAAGTTTAAATAGAAGATGAGCAGGTTGGCAAACGAATAAAATCAGCAAAAGGGCACATTGAGAATCATATACTTGTTGATTCCTGGCCTAGTGATAAATATAAACAATTATAGGCTACTAAAAATGTCGAATAGAACGAAGAAAATGAGATCTATTTATTGTCTGTCTGTTCTATTGGATACATTGAAGATAATAGGTTTTCTCATCTTATTTTTTTGCTTCTTCATCGGAACATATTGATTTTCTATTAAATAAATAAATCCGCAATCCCGCCTTTCTGATTTTCTCCTGAATTTTTGAACTTGAAAAGAAGAAAAAACGACTGTTTTCTCATCATTAACATTCGTTTAAGCGGAACTATGCTTATGTTTAATTTAACGGTTGCTCGCCTTTCCTTTCCTTTTCTTCTTCTTCGTCTTTATAGATTCTGTAGTCATCGAACAGATAGATTAAGAAAAAAGCAAAGGTGATTTATGAGCCACATAAGTCGTTTGTTCTCAATAATGATAAACAGACAGACAAGTCTTAAACCTTGCGTCAACTTTTAAACTTGTTCATTTGATCGACATGAATATTTTCATCTCTCACGACGAGCTTACCGAAACGGAAGTTCTCTTAGTTTCTTTGTTGTACGTCCGTCGTACAAAACCGATTCATAATGATGAATAAAAAAACGAGAGAGAGCAACTAAACGTACCGTCGGTGATGAAAACGATCCAAGTGTTCATTTCCTTATAAGATCGGACTGAGCAGAAAAGTATAACAAAAGATATCGTACGATTATTATTCTTCTTATGATATTTCTATTTTTAATAATAATAATAAAGAGAAAACAGCGTGACAAAGAATCCAAAAAAAAAACGAAAGAAAGAAAGAAAAAAAGAAATCTATCTATGTAAAGGTCAAAGAATGAAATAAATACACAAGATTTTGCCAATATAGGGAAACACAACGAGAAGAAAAAATACTTGTCAAATACTTGAAAAAATCTGTCAAATCGAATTTACAGCAGTACTGGTACAATCATCTGTACTGCTTGTTGTTGTTGCTGTTGCTGTTTGTTGCAAACAATTTTCCATATGTTTATTAAGCAATGACATACGTGAAAATGTTTTCGAACATTTTGTACATCGATATTTTTTAACATCCGAATGTGTTTGCATATGTGCACGTAAATTTGATCGATCAGCAAACGCACGACAACAGATTTCACATTGAAACGGTTTTTCTCCTGTATGTGTACGTACATGTCCTTGCAACAGCCACGGACGTGAAAATGCTTTACCACAGATTTTACATTTGCACGGTAATGTGTGTGTTCGTATGTGCATCTTTAATGCCCCCAATGAATTGTAGGTTTTTTCGCAAAATTTACATTGAAATTGTTTTTTTATTTGAGCAACACAATGAAATTGTTTGTGTTTCGAAAGGCCACCGAATGTTGAATAAGATTTCGAACAACCATCACATTGATAACGTGAATTCGTTGAACTTAATGTTGTTGATGATGTATTAGGCGATGGTGACGATGATGAACATGATGACGATGATGTTGGTGGTAATGAATAGGTTTTTCTTAGTAAGGATTCAGGTAGATGAGGAACTTGATTTGTCTTCGACATTTGCATGGCAAAATATTGATAACTTAGATAGTAAAGATAGGAAAAATCGTTGGTTGACATTAAACGTGGAAATAACATTGGATTTGGTGTTGGTCGAGAAAATGCTCGATGTAATTTACTTTCACTTTCAAGTTTTTCTTCCATTGAATTATTTTCTTCTTCTTCGTCTTCATCATCATCTCCATCTTCTTCTTCAGTTTCGAGCATTGATTCAGCAGATAATAAACTTGATATGAGAAAACTCTTTCGATTGTCTGATTCTAAAAAAATCGAACTTGTGTAAGCAATCGAGTTTATTCAAAATTCTTCTCTTCTTACCAGTCATTGTTTCGTCTTCAAGCAGATTGCTACTGCCAGTGGTGGCTGTTGTTGTTGTTGTACTACTACTCATCATTATTTCGTCTTCTTTTTTAATGCAGAAGTCTTCTCTATCCTTTTCTCTTCTCTATCTCTCTTTCTCTCTCTCTCTCTCTCTCGTTCTCTCCAAGTAATATTTTCTCACTTTTTATTCGCTTCTTCTTTCTCTTCTCGCGTCTTCTGATAGGTTGGTTCGCATTGCACTGACTCCGTTTCTTCTGCCACTACTATCCAACCAGTCAGTGCGTAATTACAAACTTGATTTTCTTTTCTTATTATTAGTTCTGACATCAGTATGTCGACATGCCCAAAAATGACTCCATTTCATGTCGACAATCATCACAAACTAACTGTCTATTTGTATGTAATGTAAGAGCCATTATCGAACCAATAGAGAGAGAAAATACCAACAGCAGCAGCAGATACATACGTACACTTGTCGATGAAATTCATCCAATAGAATCTAAGTACGTTTTCTTGTTAAATAATGAGAGATGAGCACGCCTTTTTTATTGATATTATATTCAAATGAAATTTTGTTTACAAAGGAAGGCGAAAGTCGTGATCTGTAAATAGATTTACATCAAAACTAACAATGTGATCAACTAAAGATTATCTGTTGATTTAATCCGTTGACTTACATCGAATAAAATTTTGTTTTATTGCATTATTTTACTAAATTACTCGATAATGTACAAGTAAAGAAAACGATACAAACAAAAAAGTGATTAATTATGACTAAATCAAAATGCAGATGATTGAGATGAGTAGCACAGATGAATATTTTTGATCTTTTTTTTCTGTTCTATTTTGATGGTGAAAGAGTGGGTAATGGTTGACGTTGAAGAACTTCAATTGTATGTTTTTGTTCGTCAGACATTGGCATTGAAGAAAATTCCATTGGAAATTCAACATTTTGTAATTGTGGCGCTGATGATACATGTGTAATTACTTTTAAAACATCGTCGGAATCATATTGAGTAGCTTCGTCAATAATATCACCTTGTTGACGTAATGGTTCGAGTGTTTCTGCTAATGCAAATACAACAGGTTCGTCGTTTGTACCTTGAACAATCGTATAATCAACACCTGGCTCAGCTTCTTTGACTTTCATGATTGCTTGAAGTGCGATCTTTGGATCGATACGTTCGAGTGGAATCTTTGGCACGGCACCCCAAGCAAAATCTCGATTTGTACATTTGACTCGTGCTACATACGCAAATATTGCTAAGAGAATTGCACAGATAAATAGAAGTGGCAAAACAATCGTATGAAAATTCGGATAGTCTGTATAGGGAATTTTTAGTCGAGGTAGATGTTTCGTCGTATTTGTTCGATTCAATGCAGTTAAGTCATTTGGTTTGACATGAACAGGTGTCCACCATGTTAAATATTGTTCGGTACCGTTCCGATCGAGACCAAAATAATGACTGACAATTGATCCGAATGTTGACGGAGTATTTGTGATTGTTTTTGCTAACCAAGTCGAAAGAAATATCGAAATTAATGACATTAATAATATACAACATAGGAGAATAGTTAAACTCGATCGAGCTTCGACCATAAGATGTTTAGTTTCACTTGCAATGACATGTGTGTCTAAAGATCAATAAGAACATGTCAAATATATTCGAACACATGCTTTGTTCCTGTCGTACCTTCGGCCATCGTTTCAGCAAGAAACGAGATATCTCCATTTGTATTTTCTTTGTCATTATTCGACATTTTTCATTAATTTTATATACAAAACACAAAAGACGAACGAACCATCACTGTCAATCAACAATATATTTCTATTCACTGATGCTCATTTCTGCGAATCAATCTGCTCGACATACTTATGCATTAGACAGTTTCAATAAACTATTTTCTCGATCTGCATCGATCTTGAAAATGAATTTTAACTAATAAGTAATACGCATTCTACGAACAGGATTTGTCAACAACTTAACAGATTTTAGGATTAATCACAACTGACATCTATCGCTACTTTCAATGTAACAAATTTCATCGTATTTTCATTTGTTGACAAGCGAGTAACTAGAAAACTAGTTTTTTAGATTAGAATTTCTCATTTGAAATAAATGTCGAAATCAACGACACCCGATCTTGATCTCAATCATATTCAATTACAGAATCTTCTCGATTTTCGTGATCGTCGTGTGAACAATGTCAATTATGTTCGAAATGTTCTTCGAAAATTTTTCAGTAGTTACATTAAAAAATCATCGACGAGTTCCGATGAAAATCAATCGGATCATCTCATTTCTCCAATACTTATTCATCCATGTTTACAATTCGATAAACATTCGAAATTCTCCGGTAGTAGAAAACTGAACTTTTATTCGAATAAATTCGTGTTTTTTTGCAGGTGAATTACTAGTCGAATGGTTTCTAATGCATTTTGAAAATCGTTCGGAGAATTTAAATCTAATTAAACAAGTCATTTTGCAATGCTGTACATGTTTACTCGGTCTGAATGTGTTACGCAGTGAAAATCATCGAGAAAATGATATATTTGAAGTACGTTGAAACTCTTGGGAAATAGTTGCATTTATTATTTTGTCGTGATTTTCATAGGAGAGAAAAAAAAGAGAGAACGTGAGCTAAACGAAATAATCAGTTTTGATTGGAAAAAGTTTCTTGCTTCGACATTTTTTCTTTCTTCTCTTCGATTCATAGGCGTTAAAGGTGTAAAAAACCTTGTCATCTGACGAAGGTAATCAATTGTATTTAGTTGAGCTAAAGAAAAGTAAAGGTGTGAAGAATCATCATTCATCGGTTCACTTTTGCTAAGCAAGTAGAAAGAAACGAACGAATGTACGAACGTACGAGCGAAAACCCGGTCAATGATATCGACATAATTGGACACGATATGCGTTTTGATGTGTGAATGACAGAAATTATTTGACAAACACATTTTTCTTCAGGTTAGACACGTATATGCTCATTCTCGAAAGTACCTATTGCGAATTGAATTTAATATCATTATTTATCATCTCACCTTATCACTCTGTTTGTATAATAAGAAGATATGATCAGCACATTTTTTTCCTCATTTATTTACAATTATAGACATCAATTTTCTTTTTTTTTCTCTCTTCTTCAAGAAGGTTATTCTCGTGTATCGTTTTAATAGATATATTGGATACATTTAACGGGTTTGTTTTTTGCCTTGAAAATATCGAGCCTTGATGTTCGATTTTGAACTTGTCTAACAAAGCTTTAGCATTGAAAATACCGATCAAAGTCAATAGATGTGCGTG
>ERZ781399.2067-NODE-2067-length-16820-cov-4.287981_pt1 | contig 16820 bp, 10 predicted proteins | sample MGYA00511014_ERZ781399 | MGnify/ENA primary metagenome ERZ781399 (study PRJEB29847, sample SAMN06458254) | wastewater metagenome | isolation source: Wastewater bioreactor | place: South Africa: Cape Town | study: EMG produced TPA metagenomics assembly of the...
GAGGATTATGGCAACCAGACCCGCAGAAGGTCTTCTCGCGCGGATGACGCTCCGCAAGACGGTGGAGCAGATCCAGCGCGAGACGCAGGCCAGCGAGCTGAAACGAACGCTCAGCGCGGCCAATCTCGTTTTTCTTGGCATCGGCTGCATCATCGGCGCGGGCATCTTCGTGCGCACCGGCAACGCCGCCGCGCTCCACGCCGGGCCGGCGGTGCTGATCTCGTTCGTCGTCGCCGGCGTGATCTGCGGGCTTGCCGGCCTGTGCTATGCCGAGCTTTCCTCGACCCTGCCGGTGTCTGGCTCGGCCTATACCTATTCATACACCACGATCGGCGAGTTCGCCGCCTGGGTGATGGGCGCGCTGCTGCTGCTCGAATACGGGCTGGCGGCGTCGGTCGTCGCGGTCGGCTGGTCGGGCTATGTCGTGTCGCTGCTGCGCGACTACGGCATCATCATCCCGATCGAGCTCACCGGGCCGAGCGGCCATGCGATCATGCAGAACGGCGCGGCCGTGCTGGGCGCGAACGGCGCGCCGCTGACCTATCTGTTCAACCTCCCCGCCTTCCTGATCTGCGCGCTGCTCGGCGCGCTGCTGGTCGTCGGCGTGAGCGAGAGCGCGAAGGTCAACAACGCGATCGTGGTGGTCAAGATGGGCGTCATCATCGCCTTCATCCTGATCGTCGGCTGGTTCGTGATCCAGAATTTCGGCACGCTGAAGGCCAATTGGGACCCGTTCATCCCGCCGCCCTCCGGCGAGAAGGGCGAGTTCGGCTGGAGCGGCATCATGCGCGCCGCCTCGATCGTGTTCTTCGCCTATATCGGCTTCGAGGCGGTCTCCACCGCCGGGCAGGAAGCGAAGAACCCGGCGCGCGACATGCCGATCGGCATCATCGGCAGCCTGATCGTCTGCACCGTCATCTACATGCTCGTGTCGGTGACGATGACGCTGATCGTGAACTACAAGCTGCTCAACGTGCCCGATCCGGTCGCGGTCGCGGTGGACGCGCTCGGCCCGCAATGGAGCTGGTTCGCCAAGATCATCAAGATCGGCGCGATCGTCGGCCTCACCTCGGTGGTGCTGGTGCTGATGTACGGCCAGACGCGCATCTTCTACACGATGGCGCGCGACGGGCTGCTGCCGCGCGTGTTCGCCACCGTGCATCCGCGCTTCAAGACGCCGTGGGTCAACACGATCCTCGTCGCCATGATCGTCGCGGCGGCGGCGGGCTTCTTCGACATCAACACGCTCGGCGACATGACCTCGGTCGGCACGCTGGCGGCGTTCGGCATCGTCTGCCTCACGGTGGTATGGCTGCGCCGCACGCACCCCGATCTGCCGCGCGGCTTCAGGGTGCCGCTCTATCCGGTGCTGCCGATCCTCGGCATCCTGTTCTGCTTCGCCCTGATCTTCTCGATCGAGACGCGGGTGCTGATGTTCTTCCTGTGGTATTCGATCGGCGCGATCGTGCTGTATTTCGTCTACGGGATGCACAATTCGCGGCTCTACAAGGGCCTCGACGAGATCGAGGGCAAGGACATGGGCGAATATGTCGCGCCCGTGGGCGAGCAGCCCTGATCGAACGCCTCCGCCCGTTCGCCCCTTCGCAACGCGGGGGCGGACGGGCTAGAGGGCGGCCATGACCGCCCTCCCCTCCGACGATACCGAAGCCGCCGCCGAGCTTGCGCGGCTCGCGCGCGAGATCGCGCACCACAACCGCCGCTATCATGCCGAGGACGCGCCGGAGATTTCCGACGCCGATTACGACGCGCTCGTCCGCCGCAACAATGCGATCGAGGCGGCCTTCCCGCACCTGATCCGCGCCGATTCGCCCTCGCGCCTCGTCGGCGCCGCGCCGGCCTCGCATCTCGCCAAGGTGCGCCACGCGAAGCCGATGACCAGCCTCGACAACGCCTTTTCCGACGAGGAGGTGGAGGAGTTCGTCGCGCGCGTCCGCCGCTTCCTGCGCCTGTCGGACGACACGCCGGTCACGCTCACCGCCGAGCCGAAGATCGACGGCCTGTCCTGCTCGCTCCGCTACGAAAACCGCGAGCTGGTGCAGGCGCTGACCCGTGGCGACGGCACGACCGGCGAGGACGTCACCGCCAATGTCGCGACGATCGCCGACATTCCCCGAACTCTCCCGGCCGATGCGCCGGACGTGTTCGAGGTGCGCGGCGAGGTCTATATGGCCAAGGCCGATTTCACCGCGCTCAACGCCCGGCTCGCGGCCGAGGCGGCGGAGACCGGCAAGGAGGCGCGCCAGTTCGCCAACCCGCGCAACGCCGCCGCCGGCTCGCTGCGCCAGAAGGATGCCGCCGTCACCGCCAGCCGCCCGCTGCGCTTCCTCGCGCACGGCTGGGGCGAAGTCTCCGCGCTGCCCGGCGAGACGCAGCTTGCGGTGATGGAGGCGATCCGCGGCTGGGGCTTCCCGGTCGCCGACGATCTCGCCCGCGTCGCGGACGCCGCCGCCGCGCTGGCGCGCTATCGCGCGATCGAGGCGGAGCGCGCCGACCTGCCGTTCGACATCGACGGCGTGGTGTACAAGATCGACCGGCTCGACTGGCAGGAGCGGCTCGGCTTCGTCGCGCGCGCGCCGCGCTGGGCGATCGCGCACAAATTCCCCGCCGAGCGCGCGCAGACCACGCTGGAGGCGATCGACATCCAGGTCGGCCGCACCGGCAAGCTCACGCCCGTCGCGCGGCTCAAGCCGGTGACGGTGGGCGGCGTGGTCGTCTCCAATGCCACGCTGCACAATGCCGACGAGATCGCCCGGCTCGACGCGCATCCCGGCGATCGCGTGATCGTCCAGCGCGCCGGCGACGTGATCCCGCAGATCGTCGAGAACCTCTCGCGCAAGGAGGGCCGCGATCCGTGGCCCTTCCCCACCCATTGCCCCGAATGCCACTCCGAAGCGGTGCGCGAGCCGGGCGAGGTCGACTGGCGCTGCTCCGGCGGCCTCGTCTGCCCGGCGCAGCAGGTCGAGCGATTGCGCCATTTCGCCTCGCGCCACGCGCTCGATATCGAGGGGCTGGGCATCACCAATGTCGAGAGCTTCTTCGCCGACGGCCTGATCGCCCGCCCCGCCGATATCTTCCGGCTGACCGGGGAGCAGTTGCTCGCCCGCGAGCGCTGGGCGGAAGTGTCGGCGCGCAACCTGATCGCCGCGATCGACGCCAGGCGCAACCCGCCGCTCGACCGGCTGCTGTTCGCGCTCGGCATCCGCCACATCGGCGAGGTGACCGCGCGCGACCTCGCCCGCCGCTGGCGGAGCTGGGCGGCGTTCCGCGCGATGGTGCAAGCGGGAATCGAGAAGCGCGACTCGATGCTCCAGGCGATCGGCGAGAGCGACGACAAGTTGCTCCAGCGCACCGCGAAGGAACTCGCCGCGATCGTCGACACCAAGCAGGTCGGGCCGGAGGTGGCGCTGGCGCTGATCGATTTCTTCGCGGAGGAGCAGAATGACGAGGCGGTCCGCGACCTGCTGACGCAGGTGACGCCGGCCGACGTGATCCACGAGACCCGCGCGTCGGAGGTGTCGGGCAAGACGGTGGTGTTCACCGGCACGCTGGAGACGATGAGCCGCGACGAGGCCAAGGCGCAGGCCGAGTCGCTCGGCGCGCGCGTCGCCGGCTCGGTCTCGGCGAAGACCGACCTCGTCGTCGCCGGCCCCGGCGCGGGATCGAAGGCGAAAAGGGCCGCGGACCTCGGCATCCGCGTGGTGGACGAGGCCGGCTGGCAGGCGATCGTCGCCGCAGCGGGCTGATTTCGCGGCTAAAGTGTCGCTTTTTTGCAACGCATCATGAGCCGAGTCTGAAGCAGCGGCGGAATCGACTCGCGGCTGTCATCGTAGCTTAATAATGCAAGGGCACGGGCTCGGCGGACGGTCAGGGAACCGCCGGGAACCTGAGCAGAAGCTCGCAAGGGGAACACGAACGATGCGTACTAGCCTATTTCTGGGCGTGGCTGCGGCTGCGCTCATCGCGCCTGTCGCGGCCACGGCGCAGGAAACCACCTCCACCATTCGCGGCTCGGTGACGTCGGGCGGCGCCCCGGTCGCGGGCGCGACGGTGACGATCACCCACGTTCCGTCGGGTACCGCCGTCAACACCGTCACCGGCGCGAACGGCAGCTTCAACGCATCGGGCCTTCGCGTTGGAGGCCCCTTCTCCGTGAGCGTAACCGCCACCGGCTACCCCCAGACCACCGTCACCGATATCTTCACCGTCGTCGCGCAGGCGTATGACCTGCCGGTCGAGTTGAAGCCCGCGGAGGCCGCCACCGGAACCGCCGGCGGCGAGGTGGTCGTCACCGCTTCGCGGATCGTCAACGCGCGCACCGTGAGCCAGGGTCCTGCCACCGTTCTCACGGCCGCGCAGATCAAGAATGTCGCGACGCTGAACCGCGACGTGCGCGACCTGATGCGCCGCGACCCGCTCGCGCGCCTCGACGACACGCCCTCAGGCGGCCGCGCCGTAAGCTTCGCGGGCCAGAACGCGCGCTACAACCGCTTCTCGGTGGACGGCGTTCCCGTCACCGATAACTTCGGCCTCAACCCCGATGGCCTGCCTACCCGTCGCTCACCGGTCCCGCTCGACGCGATCGGCCAGTTCCAGACGAAGGTCGCGCCTTATGACGTGCGCGAAGGCAATTTCCAGGGCGGCGCGATCAACGCGATCCTGAAGTAGGGCACCAACCAGTTCCACGGCACCAGCATCTATGCCTATTCCGGCGATGGACTGACGGGCAAGAACACCAAGGCAGGTCCGGGCGTGCCGACCGGCCATGTGACGCTGCCGAGCTTCAAGTTCGAGAATTACGGCGCCGAATTGTCAGGCCCGATCATCAAGGACAAGCTGTTCTTCATGGTTGCCGGCGAGCGCATCCGCGCCGGCACTCCGATCCCCGAAGGCACGGCGGAGAACAACGCCGGCACGGTGATCCCGAGCATCACCCAGGCGCAGGTCGATCAGGTCACCCAGATCGCCAAAAGCAAATATGGTTACGACACTGGCGGCATCCTGAACAACTCGCAGGACAGCGACGATCGGCTCGTCGCGCGTATCGACGCGAACTTCTCGGATCGTCAGCGCGCGTCGTTGACCTATCTTTATACCAAGGATTCGATCCAGTATAATCAGAATACCTTCACCACCGGCACGCCGGGGCTGGGTCTCGCATCTGACGGCTATATCGCCTCGAACCGGCTGCATACCGGGGTGTTCCAGCTCAATTCGGACTGGACCGACGAATTCTCGACCGAGGTTCGCGCCTTCTACAAGGATTACAAGCGCGGCCAGGATCCGGTGATGGGCCGCGGCTTCGCGCAGATGACGGTTTGCGCGGCGCCGACCTCGGACCGCACCAATCCGGGCAGCGCCGGCGCAAGCGCGTCGACGAACTGCCAGCCCGGCTATGGCACGATCACGTTCGGTCCCGACATCTCGCGCCAGACCAATGCTCTGACGAGCCGCACCTACGGCGGTCTCATCCAGGCGCGATTGAATCGCGACAACCACAATGTGCGTCTGTTCTTCGATTTCCAGGACACGAAGATCTTCAACGCCTTCCTGCAGCGTAGCGCCGGCGATTATTACTTCGATTCGATGCAGGATTTCATCGACGGCAACGCACAGCGCCTTCGTTATCAGAATGCGGTGCCGTCGCTTGACCCGAACGACGCGGCAGCGAATTTCCGCTATCAGTCCTATGCTTTCGGCCTTCAGGACACCTGGACCGTCAACGACGTCCTGACGCTGAACTACGGCGTCCGCTTCGACATGTATGGCGGCCACTCGCGCCCTGCGCTCAACCAGAGCTTCGTGGGCCGGATCGGCTATGCCAACACCGCGTACATCAGCGGCCGCTCGATCCTTCAGCCGCGCGTCGGCTTCGATTTCAAGCCCACGCCCACGATCAGCCTGCGCGGCGGCATCGGCGTCTTCTCGGGCGGTTCGCCGGACGTTTATGTCTCGAACAGCTTCTCGAACACCGGCTTCCTGTCAAACTCGATCGACATCCGCCAGAATAACGACGGCTCATATACCAATCCCGCCGGCAGCGTCGGCTTGGTCAATGTGAACGGCACGACCATTCCGGGCGCGGTCAATGACTATCTCAAGAGCGTCACGGCCAACCCGGCCACCCCGGCTCCCACCAACGCGCTCGATCCGAAGTTCAAGCTGCCGTCGCAGTGGCGGGGCACCTTGTCGGCTGACTGGTCACCGCGCTTTGGTGAATCCGGGTTCGGCACGGGATGGAACTTCGGTGCGGACTTCTTCTGGTCGAAGGTGCCGCGTGCGCCCGAACGGTCTCCTGACGCCGGACGGCCGCACCCGCTACAGCCCGGTCACCAGCTTCGCCGATACCAACTACGACATCATTCTCACCAACACCAATCGCGGCCACAGCCTGATCGGCGTGTTGCGCGTCAACAAGACGTTCGACTGGGGTCTCGACGCGGGTGTCAGCTACACCTACCAGCGCGTGACGGATCAGGCGCCGGCAACTTCGTCGACCGCCACGTCCAACTATGCGAACGGAGCCTTCCTCGACGCGAACGGCGCCGCTTACGGCACGTCGAACGACGAGGTGCGGCACAGCCTGAAGTATAATCTGACGGTGAACCCGGCACTGTTCGGCGATTACAAGACCACCTTCGCCCTGTTCGGCGAAACCCGCATCGGCCGGCCGTACAGCTTCACGATGCAGGATGCGTCGAGCGCTCGCAGCCCGGTGTTCGGCACGGTGCAATCGTCCAGCCGTTATCTGCTGTACGTCCCGACCGAGAACGATCCGCTGGTCTCCTATGATTCGAAGGCGACGCAGGACACGTTCGAGGCGCTGATCAAGTCGAGCGGCCTATCGAAGTATCGCGGCCAGATCGCGCCGCGCAATGCGTTCAACTCGAAGTGGTTCACTCGTTTCGACCTGCACCTGGCGCAGGAAATCCCGGCGTTCGTGGGCAAGTCGCGCATCGAGGTCTTCGCGGACATCGAGAACGTGACGAACCTGATCAACAAGAATTGGGGCCAGATCCGCGAATATGCCTTCCCGTACACCATCCCGGCGGTGCGGGTGCAGTGCCTGACCGCGCCGGTCGCCACCGGCGCCTCGACCACCGGCTTCGTGGCCGGCACATCGACCGACAAGTGCGTCCAGTATCGTTACCTCTCGCCGAACACGGCGCCGACCGACACGATCTACGCGCGCCAGTCGCTCTACACGATCCGCATCGGCGCGCGCTTCAGCTTCTGAGCGCCGCCGCTCCGGCACACCCTCGCGGGCCGTCGCTCCTTTCCCGGGAGCGGCGGCCCGCTTGTTTTTGCACCGTCGCGCCGGGGCGTGTAAGGCGGCGGCGATGGCGACCTCGTTCCCGGCCCCCAGCACCAGCCCGACACCGGCGGCGGACACCGCCGCGCCGCCGCCCTTTCCGGCGACGCCGATCCGCGCGCCCACGATGTTCGCCCGCCCCTTCTTCGAGGACAAGGCGCGCGCCTTCTGGTTCCTCCAGGCGGCGGGCTGGTCGGGCTATCTGATCCTGCGCACCGTATCGAGCATCTCGAACGGCTTCACGCTGCAAGGCATCACCACCAACATCATCGAGACGATCGTCGGCTATTGCATCACCCTGCTGCTCTCGACGCTCTACGGCTATTACCGCAGCTTCCCGCGCATCGCCGGGATCATGCTGACGCTGCTGACGCTCGGCGCGGCGACCTTTCTCTATGCGCTGCTCGACACCTTTTCGTTCAGCTTCATCAAGTTCGCCGCACCCGGCATCGACGTGAAGCTGCTGATCGGCGCGCTGTTCCTCAATTTCACCGTGCTGGCGGGCTGGTCGGCGCTCTATTTCGGGATCAACTTCTATCTGATCATCGAGGAGCAGATCGACCAGATGCAGCATCTGGGGACGCAGGCTTCCTCCGCACAGCTCGCGATGCTGCGCTACCAGCTCAATCCGCATTTCCTGTTCAACACGCTGAACTCGATCTCGACGCTGGTGCTGCTGAAGCAGACGGAGCGCGCCAATGCGATGCTCTCCCGCCTCGCCTCTTTCCTGCGCTACACGCTGATCAACGAGCCGACCGCGCATGTCACGATGGCGCAGGAGATCGAGACGCTGAAGCTCTATCTCGAGATCGAGAAGATGCGCTTCGAGGAGCGGCTGCGCCCGCAATTCGATATCGATCCGGCGGTGGAGAAGGCGCACCTGCCGTCGCTGCTGCTCCAGCCCCTGGTCGAGAACGCGATCAAATATGCCGTCACGCCGCAGGAGGAAGGGGCCGAAATCCGCATCGGCGCGCGGCTCGCCGGGGATCGCGTGCAGATCGCCGTATCCGATACCGGACCGGGCTTGCAGGGAACGAAAAACCGGCCGAGTCTTTCAACCGGCGTAGGCATCGCCAATATCAGGGAGCGTCTGGCGCAGGCCTACGGGGCGGATCATCGTTTCGAGATCCAGGCCATGCCGGCGGGCGGGTTCGGGGTCGAGATAGAGATCCCGTTCCAGCTCGAGTGAGTCAACAGGGGTGTGGAGTAAATGAAACCGTCGCGCCGGACGGATGAATTGGGCGCGGCGGATTATTGGAGAATACCCAGGCAATGACCATCCGCACCATTCTGGTCGACGATGAACCGTTGGCGATCCAGGGCCTCGAACTGCGGCTCCAGACCCATGAGGATGTCGAGATCATCGCCAAGTGCCAGAACGGGCGCGAGGCGATCAGCGCGATCAAGACGCATAAACCCGATCTCGTGTTCCTCGATATCCAGATGCCCGGCTTCGACGGTTTTTCCGTCGTGCAGGGGCTGATGGAGGTGGAACCGCCGCTGTTCGTATTCGTGACCGCTTATTCCGACCATGCCCTGCGCGCCTTCGAGGCGCAGGCGGTCGATTATCTGATGAAGCCGGTCGAGGAAGCGCGTCTCGCCGATACGCTGGACCGCGTGCGCCAGCGTCTCGCGGAGCGCAAGGGCGCCGAGGAGACCGAGAAGCTCAAGGAGGCGCTGGCCGAACATGCGCCCGAAGCGGCGGCGGAAATGGCCGGCGGCGATGGCGATCATGTCAACGCCAATCGCTTCGAGAAGCTCATCAACATCAAGGATCGCGGCCAGATCTTCCGCGTCGATGTCGACACGATCGAGCTGATCGAGGCGGCGGGCGACTATATGGTCATCAAGACCGCCGACAATTCGCTCGTCCTGCGCGAAACGATGAAGGACCTGGAGAAGCGCCTCGACCCGCGCCGCTTCCAGCGCGTCCACCGCTCGACGATCGTCAACCTCGATCTCGTCAAGCAGGTGAAGCCGCACACCAACGGCGAATGCTTCCTGGTGCTCGATTCGGGCGCGCAGGTGAAGGTCAGCCGCTCCTATCGCGACGTGGTGGCGCGCTTCGTGCATTGACGCGCGGCGGAGGGAGCCGCGTCGCCTCGCTGGCGGCGCGCGCTTCGCTCTGCTAGGCGCGCGCCATGCTTACCCTCAATGCCATCACCGTCCGTCTCGGCGGGCGCGCGATCCTCGACGGCGCGAGCGCCTCGCTGCCGCCGGGGAGCCGCGTCGGGCTGATCGGCCGTAATGGCGCGGGCAAGTCGACGCTCGTGAAGGCGATCGCCGGGATGATCGAGCCGGACGCCGGCGCGATCGAGATGCCGCGCGGCGCGCGCATCGGCTATATCGCGCAGGAGGCGCCCGCCGGCGAGACCACGCCGTTCGAGGCGGTTCTGGCGGCGGACGTGGAGCGCGCGCGGCTGACGGCGGAGGCCGAAACCGCCACCGATCCCCACCGGATCAGCGACATCCATGAGCGGCTGATCGCGATCGATGCCCATGCCGCCCCGGCCCGTGCCGCGCGCATCCTCGTCGGGCTCGGCTTTGACGAGGAGGCGCAGCAGCGCCCGCTCGACAGCTTCTCCGGCGGCTGGCGGATGCGTGTGGCGCTCGCCGCGCTGCTGTTCTCGCAGCCCGATCTGCTGCTGCTCGACGAGCCGTCGAACCACCTCGATCTGGAGGCGGTGATGTGGCTGGAGGATTTCCTCAAATCCTATCGCGCGACGATCGTGGTGGTCAGCCACGAGCGCGATTTCCTCAACAACGTGGTCGATCACATCCTGCACCTGCAGGGCGGCAAGACCACGCTCTACGCCGGCGGCTACGATTCGTTCGAGCGCCAGCGCGCCGAGCGCATGGCGCAGCTCGCCGCCGCGCGCGCCAGCCAGGATGCGCAGCGCGCGAAATTGCAAGATTATATCGCCCGCAACTCCGCCCGCGCCTCCACCGCCAAGCAGGCGCAGAGCCGTGCGAAGATGCTGGCGAAACTCCAGCCGATCGCCGAACTGGCGGACGATCCGAGCCTGTCGTTCGATTTCCCCGATCCCGATCCGCTGCGCCCACCGCTCATCACGCTCGACCATGCGGCGGTCGGCTATGGCGAGACGCCGGTGCTCAAGCGCCTCAACCTGCGGCTCGATCCGGACGATCGCATCGCGCTGCTCGGCCGCAACGGCAACGGCAAGACCACCCTCGCCCGCCTGATCGCCGCGCAGCTCGCGCCGATGGAGGGGGAGATGGCCGCCTCCAACCGGATGAAGGTCGGCTATTTCACGCAATATCAGGTCGAGGAGCTGGACGCGGACGACACGCCGCTCGCGCATATGACGCGCGTGATGCCGGGCGCGACCCCGGCGGCGGTGCGTGCGCAGCTCGGCCGCTTCGGCTTTTCGGGTGACCGCGCGACAGGGCAGGTCGGCAAGATGTCCGGCGGTGAGAAGGCGCGGCTCGCGCTGGCGCTCATCACCCGCGACGCGCCGCACCTCCTCATCCTCGACGAGCCGACCAACCACCTCGACGTCGATGCGCGCGAGGCGCTGGTGCAGGCGCTGGCGGGCTACAAGGGCGCGGTGCTGATCGTCAGCCACGACCGGCATATGGTGGAGCTGACCGCCGACCGGCTGGTGCTGGTCGACGGCGGCACGGCGCACGAGTTCGACGGCAGCCTCGACGATTATGTCGCGCTGGTGCTGGCGAAGGAGCCGAAGGCGGAGGGCGCGAAGGCCAATCGCAAGGACGAGCGCCGCGCCGCCGCCGAACGGCGCGAGGCGGCGAAGGAATGGCGCAAGACCGCGCGCGAGGCGGAGACGGAACTGGCGAAGCTCACCGCCCAGCGTTCCGCGATCGATCATGCGATGTTCGATCCCGCCGGCGCGGATCAGGCGCTCGCCAAACTGACGATGACCGAATTGATGAAGCGCCGCGCCGATCTCACCGACCGCATCGAGGCGGCCGAGGCGCGCTGGCTGGAGGCGAGCGAGGCGCTGGAGGAGGCTTAAGCCTCCTCGCCCTCGCCTTCGTCCTCGCCTTCCGCCGGGCGCTCGAACCACGCCTCGACCGGGCCGGAGAGCTTGATCGTCAGCGGGCGGCCGTGGCGATCGACCTTCTTGCCCAGCGCGACGCGGATCCAGCCTTCGCTGATCGAATATTCCTCGACGTCCTTGCGCTCCGCGCCCTTGAAGCGGATGCCGACGCCGCGTTCCAGCGCCTCGCGGGCGAAATGCGGGCTGCGGGGGTCGATCGACAGATGGTCTGGAGGAGTATCGCTCATGGCGGCGCGCTTAGCGGATCATCGCCGCCGAACCAACGCAAAAACGGCGCGGGGGATACCCGCGCCGCTCCTGCGTGACCTCGTAGAAGCCGGCCGCGATCAGCGGCAGACGCGCACCGGCACGTCGCGGCCCCAATAGGGATCCCAGCGCCAGCTCGTCCAGCAGCGCGGATAATAGGGCCGCTCGTAATAATAAGCCGGCGGCGGCCCGTAATAGCCGCGATCATAATAGCCATAGGGGCGGTTGTTCGACGCGATCGCCGCGCCGATGCCGAGGCCGACGATCCCGCCGACCAGCGCCGCCGCGCCCGCGTCACCGCCACGATAGCCATGGCCATAGTGACGATAGCCGCCCCACCGCTGCGCATCGGCCGGAGCCGCCGCGACAAGCGCGGTCGCCGCCAGCGCCGCGCCAAGGCCCGCCTTTTTCAGAAAGCCATTCATCTCGAACCTCCAGAACTCTCAACACCGGTTCGCATGACCAACGCACGATGGTGCGACCGTGTTGCCTTTGCTAGCCGAGTCGGGCTGAATGAGGCCGGAATACGGCATTCACCCTCTGTTTAGGTGATACATCATGTCACATTGGCTGCTGAAATCCGAGCCTGAAAGCTATTCGTGGGACGATCTGGTGCGCGACGGCGGCACCGAGTGGGATGGCGTGCGCAACAATGCCGCCGCCGCGCATCTCCGCGCGATGCGGCCCGGCGACCGCGCGCTGATCTATCACAGCGGCAAGGAGAAGGCCGCCGTGGGCGTCGCCGAGGTGACACGCGGCCCGCGCAAGGATGGCGACGAGGGCAATTGGGTGTCGGTGGCGATCAGGCCGGTCGCGCCATTGCCTCACCCCGTCACGCTTGCCGCGATGAAGGCGGAACCGGCGCTCGCCGCGCTGCCGATGCTGCGGCAATCGCGGCTTTCGGTCTCCCCGGTCGGGGATGCGGAATGGGCGGCGATCGAGCGGATGGCCGCGCGCTGACGGCCTCACGCCGGGACCGGATATTTCATTATTCGGACACAAATTGCCCCTAGCGGCCATCGGCAGCGGGTGGAGCACCAGCACGAGTCGGGAGAATGCGGGCCTTTCGGCGCTTTTGGCGTCGCGCGCTCGCAGACCTCGTGACTGAGCGTCCTCCCCGTCGAACATAAGCCAAAAGAGGGTATCATCGTGTCGATCAATCGCATCCGCCCCGCGCTGCTCGCGGGCGTGGCCGCCGGCCTCGCCGTCTCCGCAATCCCCGCGCAGGCCCAGAACGTGGACACCGCCGCTCCCGCCGCCGCCTCCGACAGCGCGGGGCTGGGCGATATCGTCGTCACCGCCGAGCGCCGCAGCGAGAATTTGCAGCGCGTGCCGGTGTCGGTCGCGGCGGTCGGCGGCGCCGACCTGCGCAACTTCCAGGCGGCGGGCGAGGACATCCTCGCGCTCTCCGGTCGCGTGCCGAGCCTTTACGTCGAGACGACAACCGGCCGCATCTTCCCGCGCTTCTACATCCGCGGCCTCGGCAACGTGGACTTCTATCTCGGCGCGTCGCAGCCGGTGTCGATCATCCAGGACGACGTCGTGCTCGAACATGTCGTGCTGAAGTCGAACCCGGTCTATGACGTGGCGCAGGTGGAAGTGCTGCGCGGCCCGCAGGGCTCGCTGTTCGGCCGCAACACCACCGCCGGCATCATCAAGTTCGACACCAACAAGCCGACGATGGACTGGGAAGGCCGCGGCTCCGCCTCATGGGGCAGCTACAACACGGTGTCGGCGGACGTTGGCCTCGGCGGCCCGATCGTCGCCGACAAGCTGGCGTTCCGCATCTCCGGCCTGTGGCAGCACCGCGACAACTGGGTCAGCAACAATTACACCGGCCCGAGCTTCGACGGCACCAGGGGCGGCAAGGACGTGATGGGCGGCTTCAATGACCGCAACGCCCGCCTCCAGCTGCTGTTCACCCCGACCGACAATTTCTCGATCGACCTGTCGGGCCATGTCCGCGACTATGACGGCACCTCGACGCTGTTCCATCGCGGCGCGCTGCAAAAGGGCTCGAACAACGCCCAGACGACGGCGCGCGATATCGTCTCCTATGACGAGGCCGACAATAACGTGCAGGCCTATAAGACGCAGGGCGCTTCGCTGCGCGCGGCGTGGAATTTCGGCGGCGCGACGCTCACCTCGATCACCGCCTATGAGCATTCCTCGGGCTACAGCCGTGGCGACACGGACGGCGGCGCGGCGGTCAACTTCCCGTATCTCGGCAACCCGAACGGCTACGGCCAGAGCGAGGGCTATCTGCGCGGGCTGGACCAGTGGACGCAGGAACTGCGCCTCGCCTCGAACGGCGACGGCCCGTTCAAGTGGCAGTTCGGCGGCTTCTATTTCGACAGCCGCGACATCACGGACTTCTACCAGCGCGGTTATTTCCTGCTGCCGACCTCGCCGGGCTACAACCCCAACAACTGGGTGCGCCTGCATGACGTGAACACCTCCTGGGCGGCGTTCGGCCAGGCGAGCTACACGATCGGCAAGCTGACCCTGACGGGCGGCGCGCGCTATACCGAGGATCGCAAGCGCACCACCTTGCTGCAGCCGGCGCTGCGCGCCGACGGTTCGGTCAACTTCCCCGCGAACGCGCCGAGCGACGTGCGCCTCGTCGGCAAGGAGCCGAGCTGGGACGTGTCCGCGCTCTATACGGTGAATCCGGACCTGAATCTCTACGCCCGAGTCGCGCGCGGCTTCCGCGGCCCGACCATCCAGGGTCGTTCGGCGGTGTTCGGCGCGCCGTTCACCACGGCGGATTCGGAAACGATCATGTCGTATGAGGCGGGCTTCAAGTCGCAGCCGACCTCGAACCTGCGCTTCAACGCCACGGCCTTCGCCTATACGGTGAAGAACATCCAGCTCAACGGCAACGACTCGAACGGCAACGGCGTTCTGTTCAACGCCGATCACGCCAACGCCTACGGCATCGAGGCGGAAGCGGAGTGGCGGCCGATCCGCAACATCACCTTCACGCTGGGCGCTAGCGCGCTGCACACCAAGATCAAGGACCCCAACGCCTATGCACAGGTGTGCAGCCTGAACGGCGTGATGGTCTGCACCGTGCTCAACCCAATCGCGTTCACCACTGGATCGGGCACCGGCAAGGCCTATTTCGTGTCGGTCAACGGCAACCCGCTGCCCAACGCGCCGACCTTCAACGTCGACGCGGCGGTGCGCTACGACATCCCGCTGGGCAACGGCGGCGCGTTCTTCGTCAACACCGACGTGAACGTGCAGGGCTACACCAACTTCGTGCTCTACCGGACGAAGGAGTTCTACGCGGACGGCAACCTCGAACTGGGTCTCAAGGTCGGCTACACCACGCCGGACAAGAAGTATGAGATCGCGGCGTTCGCCCGCAACCTCACCAACGAGCAGAACCTCAAGGGCGTGATCGAGAACTATATGGCGGCGGTTTACAACGAGCCGCGCGTCATCGGCGTTTCGGTGTCCGGCAAGTTCAACTGATCGGGAGCCGGGGCGGCGCGATCCGCCCCGGCCGTACCGGCAAAGTAAAAGGGCGGCGTGGTCGATACCACGCCGCCCTTTTTGTCACGTCACCCGGCGAAAGCCCGGATCTCGGGCCGCAAGCGCGACCGCCGCACGCGCCCCGGACTTTCGCCGGGGCGACGCACGGCTCCGGTCAGGCCGCTTCCTTCGAGCGCGCCGCGCGCTTGCGCTCGTGCGGATCGAGGAAGCGCTTGCGCAGGCGGATCGACTTGGGCGTCACCTCCACCATTTCGTCGTCGTCGATGTACGCGATCGCCTGCTCCAGCGTCATCTTCTTCGGCGGGGTCAGGCGGATCGCATCGTCCTTGCCGCCCGAGGCGCGGAAGTTGGTGAGTTGCTTCGCCTTCATCGGATTGACCTCGAGGTCGTCCGTCTTGGCATTCTCGCCGATGATCATGCCCTCGTAGAGCGGATCGCCTGGCGCGACCATCAGGATGCCGCGATCCTCCAGCGCGTTCAGCGCATAGGCATTGGCCTCGCCCGAGCCGTTCGAGATCAGCACGCCGTTCTTCCGGCCGTCGATCTGGCCCTTGTACGGGCCGTATTTCTCGAACAGCCGGTTCATGATGCCGGTGCCGCGCGTGTCGGACAGGAATTCGCCGTGATAGCCGATCAGGCCACGGCTGGGCGCGGAGAAGGTGATGCGCGTCTTGCCGCCGCCGGACGGGCGCATGTCGGTCATCTCCGCCTTGCGCTGGTTCATCTTGTCGACGACCGTGCCGCTGAACTCCTCGTCCACGTCGATGACGACCGTCTCATACGGCTCCTCGCGGCCGTTCTCGCCGTCGCGGAACAGCACGCGCGGGCGGCTGATGCCCAGCTCGAAGCCCTCGCGGCGCATCGTCTCGATCAGCACGCCGAGCTGAAGCTCGCCGCGCCCGGCGACCTCGAACGAATCCTTGTCCGCCGCCTCGGTGATCTTGATCGCGACGTTCGACTCCGCCTCGCGCATCAGGCGATCGCGGATCATGCGCGACGTGACCTTGCTGCCCTCGCGCCCGGCCATCGGGCTGTCGTTCACCGCGAAGCGCATCGAGAGCGTCGGCGGGTCGATCGGCTGCGCGCGGATCGGCGTCTCGATGCTGGTGTCCGCGATCGTGTTCGCCACCGTCGCCACCGTCAGGCCGGCGAGGCTGATGATGTCGCCCGCCCGCGCTTCCTCCACCGGCACGCGCTCAAGGCCACGGAAGCTCATCAGCTTCGAGGCGCGGCCCGTCTCGATCACCTTGCCCTCCTGATCGAGCGCATGGATCGGCTGGTTGAGCTTCACCACGCCCGACTGCACGCGCCCGGTGAGGATGCGGCCGAGGAAATTGTCGCGATCGAGCAAGGTGACGAGGAACGAGAACGGCGCGTCCTGATCCAGCGCGGGCGGCGGGACATGGCCGACGATCTTCTCGAACAGCGGGCGCAGCGTGCCCTCGCGCACATCGGGGTTGTCGCCGGCATAGCCGTTGCGGCCGGAGGCGAACAGCACCGGGAAATCGAGCTGCTCGTCGCTCGCGTCGAGCGTGACGAACAGGTCGAACACCTCGTCCAGCACTTCCTGCGCGCGGGCGTCGGCACGGTCGATCTTGTTGACCACGACGATCGGGCGCAGGCCCAGCGCCAGCGCCTTGCCGGTGACGAACTTGGTCTGCGGCATCGCGCCTTCCGAGCTGTCGACCAGCAGGATCACG